>OGRK01001952.1_pt1 | contig 11666 bp, 9 predicted proteins | sample 1553471 | NCBI WGS metagenome assembly OGRK01 (sample SAMEA2580080, study PRJEB22360) | human gut metagenome | biome: human gut; feature: human-associated habitat; material: faeces | place: Denmark | collected 2008/2010
TGTACTGGGAATGGTGCGTCAGTGGCAGACGCTGTTCTTTAATAAGCACTATTCCAACACGATCCTTGACCGCAAGACTGACTTTGTGGCGCTTGCGCGCGCGTTCGGCGCGGACGGCGAGGCTGTTGATACCGTGGCGGCGCTCGACAAGGCGTTTGAGCACGCGTTCAGCTGCGACGGCCCGTATGTCATCGATTGCAGGATCGATAAGGACGAATTCGTCCTGCCCATGCTCCCGCCGGGCGGCAGCATGGATGATATTATCATGAAGGTGGGTGAATGAGATGAATCGATATACCGTAGCGGTTCTGGTCAATAACCAGTTCGGCGTGCTGAACCGTGTGACGAGCATGTTCAGAAGACGTCAGTTCAACATCATTTCTCTGACCGTCAGCGAAACGGAATCGAACGCGCTTTCCCGCATCACCGTCACGTTTGAGGGCGGCGAGACGCAGAAGCAGCAACTCGTGAACCAGCTTTATAAGCTGCCGGACGTTTGCTCCATTAAAGAGTTCACCCCGGACACCTCCGTCAGCTGCGAGCTGATGCTCATTAAGCTGAAAAACGATTCCAAAACGCGCAGTGACATCCTTGCCGCGGCGGACGCGTTCGGCGCGAAGACCATGGATTACTCCAAGGATTCCCTGATGCTTTGCCTGACCTCCGAATCGCGAAAAATCGATGAATTCGTCGATTTGATGCGCGACTACGAGATCCTTGAGATCTGCCGCACCGGCAATGTTTCCCTTGAAAAGGGCAGCACGACGATCCGTCAGGCCATCAATTTCTAATTTAGTTTGTCCATTTAAATTAACATACCAATTCATGCACAGAAAGAGGTAATTTATCATGGCAAGAATTTTTTATCAGCAGGATTGCGATCTGCAGAAGCTCGCAGGCAAGACCGTTGCCATCATCGGCTACGGCTCGCAGGGTCACGCACATGCACTGAACCTGAAGGACAGCGGCGTTGACGTTATCGTCGGTCTGTATGAAGGCTCCAAGAGCTGGGCAAAGGCCGAGGCACAGGGCCTCAAGGTCATGACGAGCGCCGAGGCTGCAAAGGCTGCGGACATCATCATGATTCTCATCAACGATGAAAAGCAGGCTGCACTGTACAAAGAGAGCATTGAGCCGAACCTGACCGAGGGCAAGACCCTGGCATTTGCACACGGCTTTAACATTCACTTCGGCTGCATCAAGCCGCCGAAGAACGTCAACGTCATCATGATCGCGCCGAAGGGCCCGGGTCACACGGTCAGAAGCGAGTATCAGGCAGGCAAGGGCGTACCGTGCCTCATCGCGGTCGAGCAGGATGCAACGGGCGACGCTTGGGACATCGGCCTCGCATATGCACTCGGTATCGGCGGTGCAAGAGCAGGTGTTTTGGAGACCACGTTCCGTACCGAGACCGAGACCGACCTCTTCGGCGAGCAGGCAGTTCTCTGCGGCGGCGTTTGCGCTCTGATGCAGGCCGGCTTCGAGACGCTGGTTGAGGCAGGCTACGACCCGAGAAACGCGTACTTTGAGTGCATCCACGAGATGAAGCTCATCGTTGACCTCATCTACCAGAGCGGCTTTGCCGGCATGAGATACTCCATCTCCAACACGGCAGAGTACGGCGATTACATCACCGGCCCGAAGATCATCACCGAGGAGACGAAGAAGACCATGAAGAAGATCCTGAAGGACATTCAGGACGGCACCTTCGCAAAGGACTTCCTGCTCGACATGTCTTCCGCAGGCGGCCAGGTACACTTCAACGCAATGCGCAAGCTGGCTTCCGAGCATCCGAGCGAGGCTGTGGGCGCGGATATCCGCAAGCTGTACAGCTGGAGCGACGAGGATAAGCTCATCAACAACTGATTTGAACGGAATCTGTTTTAAGGGGATAGCCATAGGGGAGTTTTCCTCTATGGCTTAAACCCTATTTACACACGGCGCGTTTTTCCATGTGGGACGCCGCGCCACAGCCAAAATTTCACGGATCGAGGAAATAAAATGAAAAGTGATTCTCTGAAAATCGGTACGCAGAACGCGCCGCACCGTGCGCTGTACCATGCTCTGGGCCTCACGGAGGAGGAGATCGAACGTCCGCTCGTCGGCATCGTCAGCTCCTATAACGAGATCGTCCCGGGCCACATGAATATCGATAAGATTGTGGACGCCGTAAAGATCGGCGTTGCGATGGCAGGCGGCACGCCGATTGTCTTCCCGGCGATCGCGGTATGCGACGGCATTGCAATGGGCCACACCGGCATGAAGTATTCGCTCGTCACGCGCGACCTCATTGCGGATTCCACCGAAGCCATGGCATTGGCACACGGCTTTGATGCGCTCGTCATGGTGCCGAACTGCGACAAGAACGTGCCGGGTCTTTTGATGGCGGCGGCGCGCCTTAACGTGCCGACGGTGTTTGTCAGCGGCGGCCCGATGCTTGCGGGCCACGTAGACGGTGCAAAAACGAGCTTCTCCTCCATTTCGGAGGCGGTGGGCGAATTCAACGCCGGTAAGATTACCGAAGAAAAGCTGCGCGAATATGAGTGCAAGACCTGCCCGACATGCGGCTCCTGCTCCGGCATGTACACCGCAAACTCCATGAACTGCCTGACTGAAGCCCTCGGCATGGGTCTGCGCGGCAACGGCACCATCCCGGCGGTATATTCCGCACGTATCGAGCTTGCAAAGCACGCAGGCATGGCGGTCATGGATATGCTGAGAAAGAATATTCGCCCGCGTGACATCATGACAAAGGACGCCATTATGAACGCTCTTACGGTCGATATGGCACTCGGCTGCTCCACGAACAGTATGCTGCATCTGCCGGCCATCGCGCACGAGTGCGGCATCGAGATCAACCTCGACATCGCAAACCGGATCAGCGAAAAGACCCCGAACCTGTGCCATCTGGCACCGGCGGGCAGAACGTACATTGAAGAGCTTGACGAAGCGGGCGGCGTGTACGCTGTGATGAACGAGCTGAGCAAAAAGGGTCTGCTGCACACGAACTGCATAACCGTGACCGGCAAGACCGTCGGCGAGAACATCAAGAATTGCGTGAACCTGAACCACGACGTTATCCGTCCCATCGAGAATCCGTACAGTCAGACCGGCGGCATCGCCGTGCTGCGCGGTAATCTTGCGCCGGAGGGCAGCGTTGTAAAGCGCTCTGCCGTTCTGCCGGAGATGCTTGTGCATGAAGGCCCGGCACGCGTGTTTGAGAGCGAGGAGGACGCACAGGCAGCCATCAACGCGGGCAAGATCGTACCGGGCGACGTCGTTGTCATCCGCTATGAGGGTCCGAAGGGCGGCCCCGGTATGCGCGAGATGCTGAACCCGACCTCTGCTATCATGGGCATGGGTCTCGGCAACAGCGTGGCGCTCATCACGGACGGCCGTTTCAGCGGCGCAACGCGCGGTGCGTGCGTCGGCCATGTTTCCCCGGAAGCGGCTTCCGGCGGCCCCATCGGCGTTGTGGAGGAAGGCGACATCATCAGCATCAATATTCCGGAGAACAAAATTGAGCTGAAGGTGGACGAGGCTGTCCTCAATGAACGCATGAAGAACTTTGTGCCGAAGAAGAAAGAACTTTCCGGCTACCTGAAGCGCTATGCGGCGCTGGTCTCCAGCGGTGCTTCGGGGGCGATTTTGAACTGATGGGTAGTTTACAGGAGTTGAGCATCCGCCTTTCCACGCTGGCGGTGTTCAGAGAATTACAGGAAGATGCGGTTATAAATAGTCTGCGTAAGTATCTCGCAGAGCCGTCCCCGGCGCTGTATGCGTCGTTCGTCTCTGCGCTGTACCGCGCAAACGGCGGCATACTCGGCGCGTATGTGCGCGAAATCTGCGAAAACAGCGAGAACGTCTACGTGCAGGCCGTGGGCAAAAAGGAAGAGATCCCCGCTTACCTGCGCGAGGCCGTTTTGGAAGAACTTAAAACGCTGCAGATGACGGCGGAGCTCACGCCGGAAACGCTGCGCAGCGCGATGGAGTATAGGGGCTTTTTACCCGGCTTTGTCAGCGAAGCGCCGGACATTAAAGCGTGCTACACAGAGCGCACCGAGAACATCGGCAAGTACGGCTACGGCATTTACGCCAAAAACCGTATGTTCTACCTTGGCGAGAATGCCGAGATCGTGCCGGTCAGCAATCCGGACAAGACGGAGCTTTCCGACCTTGTGGATTACGCCCGCGAGCGCCAGATCATCATCGATAACACAAAGGCGCTGCTTGAGGGTAAACCCGCAGCGAACATTTTGCTGACGGGCGACGCCGGTACGGGAAAATCGTCTACGGTAAAAGCCGTCGTCAATGCGCTGTGGCGCGAGGGTTTGCGTATCATCGAGGTGCGCAAGGATCAGTTACAGTCGATCCCGAAAATTCTCGATGAGCTTTCTGCGAACCCGCTGAAGTTTATTCTGTTCATCGACGACCTTTCGTTCCTCAAGGACGACGATAACTTCAATGCGCTGAAGGCGGTGCTGGAGGGCTCCGTTACGGCGAAGTCGCAGAACGTGGCAATCTACGCGACGAGTAATCGCCGCCATATCATCAAGGAGAAGTTCTCCGACCGTGAGGGCGATGACATTCACCGCAACGATACGATGCAGGAGCTTGCATCGCTTTCCGAGCGCTTCGGCATCCACGTGACGTTCAGCAAGCCGAACAAGGACACGTTCCTGCACATCGTGCGCCACCTTGCGGAGGAAAACGGCATCGATATGCCGATACAGGAACTGGAGCTGCTCGCCGAGCGCTTTGCGCTGGAGCGTGGCAACCGCTCCGCGAGACTCGCCCGTCAGTTCATCGACGGACTGCTTTCCAAGGCGGAATAAGAACTTTATATCGTTTATCCAACAATAAGAACGCTTCCGGCTTTCAGATGCCGGGAGCGTTTTTTGTTGTATCGGAAGTATCATTCGTTGACTGTTGCAGGGAGATATGCTATTTTGGGTCAAAAAGCGGGAGATGACCGGCATAGAGAACAGGGTTTACGGGTATATCCGTGTTTCGACCAGAGAACAGAACGAGGACAGGCAATACGCGGCGCTGCGGGGAGCGGGCGTGCCGCAGGGGCAGATCTACGCCGAGAAATGCTCGGGCAAGAATTTTGACCGCCCGCAGTACAAAAAATTGCTTCGGAAACTGAAAAAAGACGACCTGCTTTATATCAAAAGCATCGATCGTCTGGGGCGCGATTACAGCGAAATTTTGGAACAATGGCGGGTGCTCACGAAAGAAAAGGGCGTGGACATCGTGGTTTTGGACATGCCGCTTTTGGATACGCGGCGCGGCAAAGACCTGATGGGCACGTTCCTCAGCGACATCGTATTGCAGGTGCTGTCCTTTGTGGCGGAAAACGAGCGCATGAATATTCGCCAGCGGCAGGCGGAGGGCATCGCGGCAGCCAAAGCACGCGGCGTGAAGTTCGGCAGACCGTCGACGCCGCTGCCGGAGAACTTTGAGAAAGCTTACCGACAATGGAAATCAGGGAAACTCACAGGCACTGCGGCGGCGAAAATGTGCGGAATGCCGCTTGCGACGTTCCGATACCGTGCAAAGCTCTATGAAGAAAACAATACAGTAAAAATGAAGTGATTTTACAAAAATGTGTACTTTCTTGTAAAATCACTTCGTTCACCATTTTTCTATATTATAGCGCGAAATATTGGAAATTTCAATAGTTTTATGAAATATTATCACGTAAATCGACACGTGATGTATGAATTTGTGATTTGCAAAAAAGTACACTTTTTTATCACCGAAAAAACAGGAGGTAGAATATGAAGAAGTTATGTTGCATTTTACTTACCGCTGCACTGATTTTGTCTGCTGCCGCTTGCAGCGGTGCGCAGTCAGCGAGTGGAAAAGGAGAGGGAGGCTCAATTTTCACAGGCGGAACTTCAAGTGCGGATAGTTTTTCAACCGGAAATGATGTTTCAAGTTTTGAACAGGATGAAAGCTATGATGAGGAAGCAAACATACAAGCGACATCTACGCCGGAGCCGACAGAAGAACCAACGCCAGAGCCGACAGAAGAACCAACGCCAGAGCCGACTCCTATTCAGGTAACTGGCGGTTCAGATTTTTCAAACGGCAAAGCATTAGTTACATATCATAATTTGATTTCTGATGAATGGAAAAAAGGAATTATGACCACGGACGGAAAAATTACACCTGTAAAAACAGAAATCACGAACACGAATGGGAATCGATGTGGTTTTTCTGAAGATTCTGGTTATGTAGCTTATATAATAAAAGATAATAACGGTTTTAATAGAGACCAGTTTATCCTTTTTGATTCAGAGGGAAATGTCACTTATCAGACTCCGGAAGACAGCAGTTACGAAGTTTTAGTTGGCGGAGACGGTGTATATTTAGTTCGGCAAACCGTTAAAAGCATGACAGAAAATGAAATCAGACTTGGCATTATAGATAAAAACGGCAGTTGGATATGCGAACCGGCAGTTGAAAATATGTTGACGCTGCCAAGTGATGCTCAAGAAAAATATATGGACGGCGAAGTGTTTTATTCGTACCACGGAGAACACGTGTTTTCTGCATATTACAGAACGTATAACGAAGGGTTTAATCCGGCAGATAGTTATAGTTATACTATGCTATATGATGCAGACTCGGGTCAACACAGCTTATTTGGTAATATAAATTTTGTTGATGAGTATAATGACGATGACGATACTTATACTTCGTATCAATTTTCAAATGGAGAAACAATAGCCAAGTCTGAAGGCGAAATTTACCACGTTCAGCATGTTGAGTCCCGTTTCAGTACTACGATGATTATGACAGACAGACCGGACGGAGATGTTTTCTATCAGGATGGTGTATTCTTTACAGGTAAAACATACGGTTCCGGCAGAAACCCTCTTAGTTCTACTCCGGATGGAAAATTCTATAATATAGATGGGTCTGTGATGCTTGATCTATCGCAATATAACTTGATTTTGGCTTACGGTGCTGATAATTTGTATCGATATGAAAACGGATATGCTGCAATCTTAATTTTTGGCGAAGATAGCATACATTATTTAGGAATTATCGATAAAGACGGTCAGCTTGTTTTTGATCCTGTGGCGGTTACATATACCATGGGTACGGAAGTAGGAACCTTATCTGAGGGCATGGTTACATTTGATCCCAAAGATGACGGCGGAAATTTATTATCCGTTTCCGGAGACAGAGTAAAGGTGGATTCAGATGCAGTGCTTATATTCCATGATGGGTATGCATGGGATGATCAAAACAGCTGCTATATCAACACAAAGGGAGAGGTATTAGAAGCTACGTTAGCTGAATAAAATACATAAATTCAAAAAACGGAAAGCCGAGGGTTTGTGTTGGCTTTCCGTTTTTAATTTATAAAATTACAAATTGCTGTGGCGGCGGCTCGAACCCGTTTGCAGGGTACTGCCGAGGCTGGTGATGCAAAGGAGTGTTGCGATGAGGAACACGCCGGGAATGACGATAATCTACCACGCGTTTGTGAGCAGAGCCTTTTCGCCGACAGAGACGCATTACGCTTCGTATTCGCCGCGAATGTCTTCTTCCGGGGCGGGAATGGGGTAGTCGCCCGTAAAGCATCCCGTGCAGATGCCGAGACTGTTCACCATTTCCGGCAGACGCTCTAAACGTAAATAGCCGAGCGTATCTGCGCCGATCTCCTTGCAGATCTCGTCGACCGTGTGATTATAGGCGATAAGCTGGTGGCGCTCCGGCACATCGATGCCGAAGTAACACGGCCACAGGAACGGGGGCGAGCTGATGCGCATGTGCACCTCTTTTGCGCCGGCGTCTTTCAGCATGTTCACAATCTGGTCGCTCGTCGTGCCGCGCACGATGGAGTCATCGATGAGGATAACGCGCTTATCCTTGACAACCTCGCGCAGGACATTTAATTTAACGCGCACGCTGGATTCACGGCTGCTCTGCTTCGGTTTGATGAATGTGCGGCCGACGTAGTTGTTTTTCACGAATGCCGTGCCGTAGGGGATGCCGGATTCCATGGCGTAGCCCTGTGCTGCCGCGTTGCCGGATTCCGGCACGCCGACGACGATGTCCGCATCCACGGGGGAATCTTTCGCGAGGAAACGGCCGGCAAGCAGACGTGCGGAATACACGTTGATGCCGTCAATGCGGCTGTCCGGGCGGGCGAAATAAATGTACTCAAAAATGCAGCGCCCCTGCTTTTCGGCGGGGAGGCAGTGCGATTTGTCGGAGAGAATGCCGTTCGGCGTGATGGTGACAATCTCGCCCGGCTCTACGTCGCGGACGAATTCCGCGCCCACGGCGTCAAGCGCACAGGTCTCGCTGGAGAGGAAATACGTGTTGTCGCGTTTGCCGATACATAGGGGCTTGAAGCCATAGGGATCGCGCGCGCCGATCAGCTTGCGGGGGGACATGACCGCGAGGGCATAGGCACCCTCAATTTTGTCCATCGTGCGGCTGACGGCCTCCTGCACGTTTTTCGTCTGTACGCGCTCGCGTGCGATGTAGTAGGCAATCGTCTCAGAATCGATGGTCGTTTGGAAAATAGCGCCGCTGTACTTTAGTTTTTCGCGGAGGTCAACGGCATTTGTCAGGTTGCCGTTGTGCGCTACGGCCAGCGTGCCCTTGATATAGTGGATGATGAGCGGCTGCGCGTTTTCGCGGTTGCTCGCGCCGGCGGTGGAGTAGCGCACATGGCCCACGCCGATATTGCCGTGCAGGCGATTGAGACGCTCCTCGTCGAATACCTCATTTACAAGGCCCATGTCCTTGTAGTAATCCACCTTGCCTTTGGGGCCCTCGGTGTCGCTGACGGCGATGCCGCAGCTTTCCTGTCCGCGGTGCTGCAAGGCGAATAATCCGTAATAAATGGAAGAAGAAATGTCGTGTCCGTCAAAATCGTATGCGCCGAAAACACCGCATTCCTCGCCGGGCTTGTCCGTTTCAAATGGTGTTCGATCGTAGTTCATAGAAGTCCCCCGTTCCTCCGCAAACCGCGGTATTCTGCTGTTTGTGTTCTGTTTATCTGCCGAAAATACACAGGCGGCAAACGCCGTGAAAACGTTTCCCGCTTAACAGAATTATTATAATCGGATTTTTGTGAAATTGCAATTCTAAGTTTTAAAAACTGCAAATATGTGTAGAGGATGACAAAATCCTTTGACAAACAGCGCGCAAAATCGTTGAAACAAAAAACAAAATGCGGTATAATAGCAAGCGAAAGAAATGACGAGTCCGAACAGTCCGGGGGACTGTTCAGCCGTAAGAATCCCTATCAAGGGGGTTCTTAAACGGCCGTCAGAAACGGCCGTTAGAAAGAGCTATAACACATTTTTACATGTAGGATAAAAAATGAAAACAGAAAGGACCTCGCTATGCATATCGTTATTTTGGACGGCGGCTCTACAAACCCCGGCGACGTCTCGTGGGCGCCGCTCAGGGCGCTCGGCAGCGTCACCGTGTATGATTCCACTAAGCCCGAAGAAATCGTGGAGCGCGCAAAGGACGCCGAAGCTGTCATCTTGAACCGCAATGTTATAAGCCGCGAAATCATGCAGAAATTGCCGAAGCTGCGCTTTATCGGCCTTCTTGCAACGGGGTATAATACTGTTGATGTCAAAGCCGCAGGAGAACTGGGCATCACCGTGTGCAATGTGCCGCTTTATTGTGTGGAGACCGTCGCGCAGCAGGCGTTTGCGCTGCTTTTGGAGCTGTGCAATCACACCGAAAAAATAAGCGCCGCCACCCGCGGCGGCGACTGGGATAAGGCCGAAACGATGAGCCACAGCACGCACCCGCTGTTTGAGCTGTACGGCAAAACGCTCGGCATCGTCGGCTTCGGACATATCGGGCAGACCGTCTCAAAGCTCGGCGCGGCGCTCGGCATGAAAATTCTCGTATACAGCCGCACGAAACGGGAGCTGCCCGAGCGTTATCAGTGGGCGGAGCTCGACGCGCTTTTCAAAAATGCCGATGTCGTCTCGCTGCATTGCCCGCTCACGGACGAGACCCGCGGGCTTGTGAATGCGGAGCGCCTTAACCTGATGAAGCCCACTGCGTTCCTTATCAATACGGCGCGCGGCGCAATTGTGGACGAAGCTGCCCTTGCCGAGGCGCTGAATAGTGGCCGCATCGCCGGAGCGGGGCTTGATGTCCTTGTCCACGAGCCGCCGAAAAAGGATGACCCGCTGCTCGCTGCCCAAAACTGTATCGTCACGCCGCACATCGCGTGGGCGTCCCGCGATGCGCGCGCCCGTCTCATTAAAACTGTCGCCGATAACCTGAAAGCGTTCCGGAACGGCACGCCGCAGAACGTCGTTTCGTGATTTTACCGCTCTTTTCGCTTTTTGCGGAGACTTCAAAAGCCTTCTGTAAAAAGTAATGCAGAAAAGAGCAAAAGGCGAGAAATGAATCTCGCCTTTTGCTCTCTTTTGGGGAGGAGTTGTATTGAAAAGTCGCGGTAACGTTTACCGCAGAGCTCGTTGTCATTTGTTATGTCTCTATTATAGCGACTGAAATATCGATTGTCAACGGTTTCTGCAACAATCTCCCTTTTGCTATTGTCGCACAAATCAAAATAAAAATTTGTGTATATTTTGCACATATAAATTGACCGCGTTTTTCCACATAAGCCGTTTGAAATCGTATCTCACCCTTAAATTACCCGCATGTTCTCTGCTTTATGCATGAAAAAGAGAATTTTGTGTTTGACGGAGGTTTTTTCATGATAAAGAAAAATGATTTGTTTGAAGCGGAGATCACCGCCATGACCGCCGAGGGCAGCGGCATCTGCCGCGCAGATGGCATGGCCGTGTTCGTGCCCGGTCCCGCCGTGGGCGACTGGTGCGCCGGATTCGGACGCGCAACCGATCCGGAGAAGAATCCCGACGCCGCATACGGCGATTTCGGCGCCGCGTACGTGAAGAATTCGAAGAAGCACTACTATGCCTCCGTCACCTTCATCGACGAGCAGATCGGCCTGATCCTCCGGGCGCTGCGCGCGAGGGGCATGTACGACGACGCGCTGATTTGCTTCGTCTCGGACCACGGCGACATGATGGGCGACCACCATCATTGGCGCAAGACCTATGCTTACGAAGGTTCGGCGCATATCCCCTTTATCGTGAAGTTTCCCGCCGGAACCTCCGGCTGCCCGGCTCCCGGTGCCGTTGACGACCGCGTCGTGGAGCTGCGCGACGTGCTGCCGACTTTCCTCGACGCGGCCGGCGTCGGAATTCCCGACGGCATGGAGGGACTCTCCCTGCTGGGCCGCGGTCCGTGGCGGCCGTGGCTCGATCTGGAGCACGCCACCTGTTACAGCGACGACAACTACTGGTGCGCACTGACCGACGGCCGCTGGAAATACATTCGGTTCGTGCATACGGGCTGCGAACAGTTGTTCGACCTTGAGACGGACCCCGCCGAACTGCATGATCTCGCGGGCGGGAAGCGTCATGTCTCCGAACTGAACCTGTGGCGTGCGCGGATGGCCGAACATCTGCGCGTGCGGGGCGAAGAGTGGGTGCGGGACGGAAAACCCGTCGTGCGCGGGAAAACATTGCTGTATGGTCCCAATTATCCTGAAAATTGATTAAATTTGATTCGTTATGCGAAAATGGCGATATATCGTGCCGGTCGTCGGTGGCTGCCTGCCGCTGGCC
>OGRK01001961.1_pt1 | contig 11619 bp, 5 predicted proteins | sample 1553471 | NCBI WGS metagenome assembly OGRK01 (sample SAMEA2580080, study PRJEB22360) | human gut metagenome | biome: human gut; feature: human-associated habitat; material: faeces | place: Denmark | collected 2008/2010
CTGGCGGCGGTAAGATGATCTTAGGATCAGACAGCCATACACGTTATGGAGCACTTGGAACCATGGCTATGGGAGAAGGCGGACCGGAGCTTGTAAAACAGCTTCTGAATAAGACATATGATATTAAGATGCCAGGTGTGATTGGAATTTATCTGGACGGAGAGCCGGTCAAAGGCGTCGGACCACAGGACGTGGCACTGGCAATTATCGGTGCAACATTTGCAAATGGTTATGTAAACAATAAAGTTATGGAATTTGTCGGACCAGGTGTGGAGAAGTTAAGTGCTGATTTCCGTATCGGAATCGATGTTATGACAACGGAGACAACATGTCTGTCTTCTATTTGGAAAACAGATGATAAGATTAAGGAGTTCTATGAGATCCACGGCAGAAGTGAAGATTACAAAGAACTGAATCCTGGTGCAGTTACATATTATGATGGTATGGTCTATGTGAACTTAAGCGAGATACGTCCGATGATTGCAATGCCGTTCCATCCGTCAAATGTATATACAATCGACGACGTACGTAAGAATCTGAAAGACGTGCTTCACGATGTAGAGCAGAAAGCACTGGTGAGCCTGGATGGTGCTGTGGATTATTCACTTCAGGATAAAGTGATTGATGGAAAACTTTATGTGGATCAGGGAATCATCGCAGGATGTGCCGGTGGTGGATTTGAAAATATCTGCGCAGCAGCAGACATCATAAAAGGTCATTACATTGGCTCAGATGAATTTACATTTAGTGTATATCCGGCAAGCACACCGATCTATATGGAACTTGTGAAAAACGGTGCAGTTGCGGATCTTATGGAAGCAGGAACAATTGTAAAAACAGCATTCTGCGGACCATGCTTTGGAGCTGGAGATACACCGGCAAATAACGCATTTTCTATTCGCCACTCTACAAGAAACTTCCCGAACCGTGAAGGTTCCAAGCTTCAGAGTGGACAGATTGCATCCGTTGCACTTATGGATGCCCGTTCAATTGCAGCAACAGCAGCAAATAAAGGCTTCCTGACACCTGCAACAGATATGGACGTAGAATACAAGGGACAGAAATACCACTTTGACCAGAAGATTTATGCAAATCGTGTATTTGACAGTCATGGTGTGGCTGATCCGGATACAAAGATCAAGTTCGGACCGAATATCAAAGACTGGCCGGCAATGTCAGCACTTCCGGAGAATCTGGTATTGAAAGTTGTATCAGAGATTCACGATCCGGTTACAACAACAGATGAGCTGATCCCATCTGGAGAAACATCTTCTTACAGATCCAATCCACTTGGACTGGCAGAGTTTGCACTTTCCAGAAAAGATCCTGCATATGTAGGACGTGCAAAGGAAGTACAGAAAGCACAGAAAGCAATCGAAGCAGGCGAATGTCCGTTAGAGATATTGGAAGAATTAAAACCGGTTATGGCAAAGATCCAGGAGAAATATCCGGAAGCAGGAAAAGGAAATATCGGAGTCGGAAGTACGATCTTTGCAGTAAAACCAGGTGACGGTTCAGCAAGAGAGCAGGCAGCTTCCTGTCAGAAGGTGCTCGGTGGTTGGGCGAATATTGCAAATGAATATGCGACAAAAAGATATCGCTCCAATTTGATCAACTGGGGAATGCTTCCATTTATCACAAAAGAAGACGACAAGAAATTAAGCTTCAAAAATGGCGATTATATCTTTGTACCGGAAATCAGAAAAGCAGTGGAAAACAAAGATGCAGAGATCAAAGCTTATGTAGTCGGAGATACATTGAAAGAAGTCACATTTACACTTGGAGATATGACAGACGCAGAAAGAGAGATTATTCTCAAAGGTTGTCTGATTAATTATTATAAGGGCTAAATAATCCGATAGGTAAAATTCATGTTCTATGTTCCGTTGTACTGGGAATTACGCTGAATTTTATCTTGCGCAGTATTTTCGGCGGTAATATAATTGAATAAACGAATGTAAATAAAAGGCGGCACTTATGAAAAAAAGTGACGCCTTTTTGTAACACTTGGGATATTTTTGGACTCTTATATGTAGAAGAAGTAATAATACTTTTTACACTGGGTATTGGGAACGGCAGTTGGATAAGTCAATGGAGGAGTGTGGAGAACTTCTTGAGAAAAACAAATTGAGGAGGAAAAAGAATGAAATGTGATGCAAAAGCATTTTCAAAGCTATATGAGCAGGTCTATCAAGACCTCTATCGCTACGCGCTTTGTCTGATGCGTGATCCGCATGAGGCAGAAGACGCGGTGAGTGCGGCAGTGTTATCTGCTTATGAACATATACATAAACTTCGAAAAGAAGAAGCTTTCAAGAGCTGGATTTTTACAATTTTGTCAAATATATGTAAGAAAAGATTGAAACAGGTGGCGAAAGAAGGAATACAGCAGACAGAAGATTTTTTCCCGGAAGGACAGGTGGAAGGAATTCATGAAGAAGATGTGGGACTTGCGATGGATGTGAGAAATGCATTTTTTATTCTTTCAGAAGAAGAGCAAATGATAGTCGGGCTGTCAGTGTTTGGCGGTTATAACAGCACAGAAATCGGGAAGATCCTAAGCCTGAAGCCGGGAACTGTCCGGGTAAAACGAAGCCGGGCGTTGGAGAAGATGCAGTGTGTGTTGGATGGGAGGACATTTTATGAATAAGAATGAGCAGGACATGATTCGGAAAATAAAGGAAAAGTCAGAACAGGTTCCGGTGCCGAAAGCGCTTGAACCGAGACAGATTGAAGCAAAGCTTGCAGGAAAGAAGAAAAAAGTGTGGACTCCGGCGAGAATCGGTGGGCTGGCAGCAGCATGCCTGGTGCTGATCGTGGGAGTGATGGTATATCAGAATTATTTTAAAATGGAAGACGCGACTCGAGATGATAAGATAGCATGCAGTGATGTGACGATCAGTGACAGTACGAAAGTAGAAAGTGCGGCGGAATATAAGGATGTCTATGCATATTTGGAAAAATATAAGAAAGATCAGGAAAGAGACAGTGCATACACTTCAAACGGGGCAAGATTATTGAATGATATAAGAGTCGATGAATCAGCTGACAGTAAGGCAAGTGGAGATGTAGCACAGAATATTGAAGAAAGCAGTACTGCAGCAGCGGACACCGGAATGGCAAGCGGTTCTTATTCTGAGACAAATGTACGTCAGGAAGGTGTGGATGAGGGGGATACAGCTAAAACAGATGGAACATACCTTTACGTGTTAAAAGATAAGAGCGATCAGATTGCCATTATAGATACCCGCGATAATCGGATGAAGCAAACGGCGACTATAACAGTGGAAGATGTTTCTGAAATCCAGGAAATGTATCTGGATATTGAAAGAAATCAATTAATCGTAGTGTGTGACGGTTATGTGGGCGGCAAATGGAATGATGATGATTATGGATATGGTCAGAGGGCTAATACGACCGCAGTAACTTATGACATTTCAGACCGGGAAAATCCAAAAGAAGTTGGCAGGGTCAGTCAGAGTGGATATTACAATTCTTCAAGAATTGCAGATGGATACTTATACTTATTCAGTGATTATTATGTAACACTTGGTGGGATAACGGCGAAGAATCCGAAGTCCTATATACCACTTGTAAACGATAATCTGATCAAAGAAACAGATATCTGTCTTCCGTCCATTTCAAAGGCAGATATGTATTCAATCATCACATCAGTTTCTCTGGAAAATCCAAATGAGACAGCGCACAGTAAGGCACTTTTGGCAGACGGTGGCAATTTATATGTGAGCAACGATAATATTTATTTTTATGAAAATGTGTGGCAATATTCCGGAAAAGATGTGACGACAATCCGAAAAGTTTCTTATGAAAGTGGGAAATTGACGGCTGGGGCACAGTGCAAAATAGACGGCTATATTAATGATTCATTTTCTATTGATGAATATGATGGATATCTGAGAGTTGTAGTGACCGATGGCGACACGAACAGTGTTTATGTTTTGAATCAAGAACTGAAAGAAACCGGCTCCATCAAAGGCTTGGCAGAAGATGAGAGGGTGTATTCCGCAAGATTTATGGGAAAGGCAGGATACTTTGTAACATTTAAAGAGACGGATCCGTTATTTTCCGTTGATCTGTCGAATCCGAAAAATCCAAAAATCATAGGAGCGTTGAAGATACCTGGATTTTCAGATTATCTGCATCCGTATGGGAAAAATAAGCTTCTGGGTATTGGGATGAATGTTGATGAAAAAACTATGTCAACAGATGGCGTGAAATTGACGATGTTCGATATTTCTGATCCGAAAAATGTGAAAGAGGAGCAGACCTATGTCATTGAAAATGTGTACTATACAGATGTTTCTTATGATTATAAGGCAGCTTTAGTAGATGCAGAGAAAAATCTGATTGGTTTTGCTGCAGACAGCGAAGGCGGCCGGGAGTACTATACATTTTCTTACGACGAAAAACAAGGATTTACATGTACGATGCATGAGGAAATTAATGGAAATAATATGAGGATCACAAGAGGTATTTATATAGAAGATACGCTTTATGTTATCCAGGGAAATATTATAGAAGCGTATAGCCTGAAAGATTTCAAAAAAGTGGACGATATCATTTTGTAACATTTTTGTAACAAAATCTCGTATGTTTTTGACAATAAGACTAGTGTATGATAAACTTGTATCTGTAGAATTGTCAAAAAATTTGAGGTGAGAATATTGGATAAATATGAATATCGGGTAAAAACCGAGCAGATGCTCGAACATTACGAAAAGAAACAATTTAGAAAAGCAATGGAAATTGCCGATACAATAGACTGGAGAAGGGTGAAGAGCCCGGCAATGTTAAATACAGTAAGCGAAATCTACGAGAATAACGGGGAGTTTCAGAAGAGCCGTGATACGCTTATGATCGCATTTGACAGAGCACCGTCCAGCAGAAAGGTTGTGTATCGTCTGGCAGTACTTGCCCTGAAACTGAATGATCTGAATGAGGCTTCGGACTGTTATGAGGAATTTGTAAAACTGGCACCGAGAGATCCGAATCAATTCATTTTGAAATATCGGATTTTGAAGGCACAAGGGTCTGATCTGTCAGAACAGATTTCGGCACTGGAAGAATTTAAAAAGGCAGAATATATTGAAAAATGGGCGTATGAGCTCGCAAAGCTATATCATGAAGCAGGCATGACCTCAAAGTGCCTGGAAGAATGTGACGATTTGATCTTGTGGTTCAGCGAAGGAAAATATGTATATCAGGCAATGGAATTGAAGATGAAGTACAAACCACTGACACCACTCCAACAGGAAAAGTACGATGAGTATAAAGGCGTACCGAAAAAAGAGCCTAAGAAAGCAGTGGATAAAAAACCTGAGCGAGTTGCGCTTAAGGATGTAAAGAGTATTCCACAGGATACTGTATCAATTCCAAAAGAACAGATTAAAGCAGCGCAGGAAGCATCAGAAGCTGCGGAGGCAGAACAGCAGGAATCAGGAGCCAATACAACAGAAACTGTGGATGGTCTGGATGCAACGAGAAGAATTCCGACAGCAGAGCTTGGAGAAGCATTGAAGGCAATGGAAGAAAATGCCAAGGCAGACAAAGAAGTTCCGATAGAAGAATCGGTTTTAGAAGAACCAGTTTCAGAAGAGCCAGTTTCAGAAGAGCCGGAAGAAGCTGTTTCAGAAGAACCAGAAGTTGTAGAAACAGAAGCACCAGTCATTGAACCAATCGGAAAGGAAACTCCGGAAGAAGCTCGGAATGTCAGAGAGTTAGAAGGAATTCTTCAACATGCGGCAGAAGGACCAAAAAAGTCTATTACGACAGTTGTGAAGGGTGCGACACTTCAAGAAGCACTGGCTAATGGCGTGGCTATGGCGAGTGGAATTAATCCGGAAGACCAGAAGAAGATGGAGGAACGAGAAGAAGAACTCCGCATTGAAGGTCAGATGAAGATTGAAGACATCTTGATGGAATGGGAAGCCAAGCAGAAGGTAAATGCTGAGGCGATTGCAAAGCAAAAAGCATCCGATGAAGAACGACTTAGAAAAGAGAGAGAAGCACTGGAAGCCCGCCGTGAGGCAGAAAGACTTGAGGCAGAGAGACGCGAGGTAGAAGAAATAGCAAGACGGAAAGCAGAAGAAAAAGCCCGTCAGGAAGCAGAAGAGAAAGCACGCCGTGAAGCGGAAGAGAAAGCTCGTCTTGAAGCAGAGGAGAAGGCTCGTCGTGAAGCGGAGGAGAAGGCTCGTCGTGAAGCGGAAGAGAAGGCTCGTCTTGAGGCAGAGGAAGCAAGAAGAAAGGCATTGCTTTCTGATGATATCAGACAGCTTGTGGAAGAGCTGGAAGATCGTGTGACAGCACAGGAGAAAGAAGAGGAAAATTTTGATATAGAAGAGGAACTGGAGCTTGCAAAAGCAGAAGGGGAATCTGTTGAAGAAGAAATTGTAGATCAGTTTATTTCAGAAGAAGAACTGGACGATATTGTGGAAGAACCTGAAGAGTCTGAAGAAGAACCTGAAGAAGAGATTGTTGAAGCAGTTTCGGAAGAAGAGGAGACGGAGGACGAGGATTCTGAGGATGAAGATGATTTCGAAGAGGAAGAGTTTGAAGACGAAGACTTTGAGGGTGAGGACGAAGAGTTTGAAGCAGAAGATGAAGTCGACGCTGTAGAAGAAATCGAAGAAGTACAAGAAGATGAAGAAATTCCGGAAACAGAAAACCAGGATGATTCGGAAGACAATTCCGAAGACGAGGATGATTTCGAAGACGAGGAATCCGAAGAAGATGATTTTGAAGAGGAAGATGGATTCGACGAAGACGATTTTGACGAAGATGGTTTTGCAGATGAATTCCCGGAGGAAGATGAGGAAGAAGTAGAGGAATTCGATGCAGAGTGGAATGAATTCCCGGAAGATGAATCCGAGGAAGAAGACGATTTCGAGGAAGAGGATGATTTCGAGGAAGAGGACGACTTCGAGGAAGAGGACGACTTCGAGGAAGAGGACGATTTCGAGGAAGAGGACGACTTCGAGGAAGAGGATGATTTCGAGGAAGAGGACGACTTTGAGGAAGAGGATGACTTTGAGAAAGAAGACGACTTTGAGGAAGAGGATGACTTCTATGAAGATGATTATGTAGAAGACGACGATTACGAAGAGGATGACTTTGAGGAAGAGGATGACTTTGAGGAAGAGGACGACTTCGAGGAAGACGATTTCGAGGAAGAGGACGACTTCGAGGAAGAGGATGATTTTGAGGAAGATGATTTCGAGGAAGACGACTTTGAAGATGAGCTTCCTGAGATTCCGGATCCGGAAGACCTTGAAGGAGACTTGGAAATTGAAGAACCATCTGAGGAAGAGATTCAGCGCAGAATTAAGAAGTCAAAAGGAAGCGGAGTTCCATTTGATACCGGATTTGTTGTAACAGGAAGATATGACTTAAGTGCAACCAGTGAGATTGGACTGAAAGCCGGACTGACAGAGGAGCAGAAGAAATTATTCTCTTACTTCGTACCGGTCAGAGGAATGAGTGAACAGATTGTTGCAGTACTTGATAATGACAGACGTGCCCAGAGAGAGGGAACTTCAAGAACCGGTAACTTAATGATCATTGGCCGTAAAGGATCTGGAAAAACAGTACTTGCAGTAGATATTGTAAAAGCAATCCAGAAACAAAGAAATCTGAAACAGGGTAAAGTTGCTATTGTTACAGGTGAATCGCTGAATAAGAAGGAACTTGGCAATATTATCCAGAAGCTTCGCGGTGGAGCAATCATCATCGAAAAGGCTGGTAAGTTGAATTCCAGAACAATCAAGGAACTGAATGCATTGATGTCAAGAAAGACCGGAGAGCTTCTCTTTGTTCTTGAAGATCAGAGAAAACCTCTGGAGAGAATTATGACAGCTAATCCGGATTTCAAAAAGAAATTCACTTCTAAGCTTGAACTTCCGGTATTCATCAATGATGAGTTAGTAACATTTGGTCAGACTTATGCGAAGGAAAATGGATATAAGCTTGATGAAATGGGAATTCTGGCACTTTACAGCCGAATTGATGTAATGCAGCGTGAAGATCATGCGGTTACAGTTGCGGAAGTAAAAGAAATCATGGATGAAGCAATTAAACATTCACAGAAAGCAAATGTAAAGCATCTTGCAAGACGTGTATTTGGAAAATCTACGGATTCGTCAGATCGCATTATTCTGAAGGAAGAAGATTTTAAAATTTAATGATATAGTGAATGTAAGTGATGAAGCAGGGATACAATTGTAGAAAATTGTATCCCTGTTTTTTGTCTGGAATCGAGTGACATAGATTGAATTTTGTGTTCCGCTAAGGTATACTTAAGATATTGAAATCCGGATGAAATGTGAGGGAAGTTTATGGAGAAAGAATGGAAAGCTTATGAAATCGGAGAATTAGATCAGTACCTTTTCGGGCAGGGAAATCACTACGAAATTTATAAGAAGCTGGGTGCACATATGGTGGACGACGAAGGGCAGGAAGGAGTTTATTTTGCTGTCTGGGCACCGAATGCGAAATCAGTGTCTGTAGTGGGGGAATTCAATGACTGGGATCGCACAAGAAACCCTATGACAAGGGCGGAGTATATCGGAATTTACACATGCTTTGTACCAGGAGTAAAAGAAGGCATGATGTATAAGTTCTGCATTGAGACGATTACAGGGGAGTATCATATGAAGGCAGATCCGTATGCCAATTATGCAGAACTTCGTCCGGGTACAGCATCAAGAATAACGAATATTGAGAATTTGAAATGGACCGATAGTTCCTGGATGACTGCACGGGAAAAATGGAACCACAAAAAAGAACCAATGTCTGTATATGAGGTTCATATGGGTTCCTGGAAGAGACACCCAGGCACAGAGGACGAGGGATTCTATACTTATCGTGAGTTTGCAAAAGAAATCACAAAGTATATGAAAGATATGGGATATACGCATGTGGAGATCATGGGAATCGCAGAACACCCATTTGATGGATCATGGGGATATCAGGTGACAGGATATTATGCGCCGACAAGCCGTTATGGAACACCGGAAGATTTTGCGTGGATGATCAATTATCTGCATAGAAATGGAATCGGTGTCATTATGGACTGGGTTCCGGCACATTTTCCAAAGGACGAGCATGGACTTGCCGAGTTTGACGGAACAGCAACTTACGAGTATGCAGATCCAAGAAAAGGGGAGCATCCGGACTGGGGGACGAAGATATTTGATCTTGGCAAGAATGAGGTAAGGAACTTCCTGATTGCCAATGCACTTTTCTGGGTGGAGCATTTCCATATTGATGGACTTCGCGTTGATGCAGTTGCTTCTATGCTGTACCTGGATTATGGAAAGAAAGACGGAGAATGGGTTCCGAACCAGTATGGAGGTAATGAGAACCTGGAGGCAGTAGATTTCTTCAAGCATCTGAACACAGTTGTACTTGGAAGAAATCCGGGTGCACTTATGATAGCGGAAGAGTCTACGGCATGGCCGAAGGTAACCGGAGATGTAGAAGACGGAGGTCTTGGATTTAGCCTTAAGTGGAATATGGGGTGGATGCACGACTTTACGGAATATATGAAGCTGGATCCGTATTTCAGAAAAGACAATCATCATATGATGACATTTGCCATGAGTTATGCGTACAGCGAAGATTACATTCTCGTACTGTCGCATGATGAGGTTGTCCATTTGAAATGTTCCATGATCAATAAGATGCCAGGACTTGGATTTGATAAATATGCGAACCTGAAAGCAGGATATGCATTTATGATGGGACACGCCGGAAAGAAATTGTTGTTCATGGGACAGGATTTTGCACAGCTTCGCGAGTGGTCAGAGGAACGTGAACTGGACTGGTATCTGTTGGAGGAGCCGGAGCATCAGGCAATTCAGTCATGGATGCGTGATTTACTCCACATGTATAAAAAGAAACAGGCACTTTATGAACTGGATCAGTCATGGGAAGGATTCGAGTGGGTCAATGCAGATGATGCATACAGAAGCATTTACAGTTTTATCCGCCATTCTAAAGATGGAAAGCATAACCTTTTGTTCGTGATCAACTTCACACCGATGGCAAGAGAAGATTACCGTGTAGGCGTTCCTAGAAAGAAGCAGTATAAGCTGATTCTGAACAGTGACGATGTGAAATATGGCGGAAATGGCGAGAAGAGACAGAACATTTATCATGCCGTGAAGAAAGAATGTGATGGAAGACCATATTCATTTGGATACAAATTGCCGCCGTATGGGGTAGCAGTTTTTGAATTTTAAAATGTATAATAAGAGAGGTGTGGAAGAGAAACAGGGAGATGGAATTTGATTATTCCATCTCCCTGCTAAAGTTATGAATTAATTTTATTCTGCGTTTGTAGAAGTGTCGTTATCAGCATTGTTGTCGGTGCTGCCTGTATCGGTGTTGTTGTCCGTATTTTCTTCGACTGCGTCAGTGCTATCTGTATTATCGGAGTTTTCGGTATCATCGCCTCCGAACAGATCCTTGAAAAACCCTACGATTTTATCCCAGAGACCTTCCTCTTTTGCCTGATTTACGGCATCGTTTGCTTTGGCTTTTACGGCATCTAATGTGCTGTCGATGATTGCATCATTTCCGAGTGCTGCATCATCCGTATTGTTAATAATTCCACCGCCAGAACTATCCCCGCCAAAAAAGCCTTTGATGGAGGACCACAGGTTGCTGAAGAATCCTCCGGATTTCCCGTCCAGGTTGTCGAGAGTCTTTTTCAGTGCTTTGACATCGTAGTCGTACTGGGAAATAGATTCCATCAGACTTGTGATTTTTGCAAGCTGGTCATCGGTCAGTGTAATTCCCTGCTTATCGGCTGCGTCAGAAATCGCGTCCTGAATATCGGACGGATCAGTCAGTTTGTCTTCAATAACGGATTCTTTGACATCGTTGATCAGATCAGATGCTGTATCTTGACCGAGATCCTTGGCGAGGTCACCGGTTGTTACCAGCTCTTCTGTTGCAGTTGCTTTCTGGTCTTCGGAAAGTTCTTTTCCACTGGCTTTTTCGTAAGCCATCATAATACCTGTCAGTGCACCGGTTCCGGATACTTCAATTGGAGATCCGGCAACAACGTTACAGTTCTCAACGCCGGAAGTCAAAAGTGTACTGGCGATCATAGAACTTGTTACAAATGTCAGGTTTGCGACTTTTACCTGAATTCCGCCGCTGTCTGTCGGCTCAACATAAGAACAGCTATATGTTCTTGTACCAATCTGGGATTCGGTCGCGATTCCTTCCATATATTTTCTTTCGTCTGTGTTCGTGACTTCGATCGTGTCTACCTGATCGGCGGAAGTACCGAAGTATTTGTACATAGAAGCTTTCTGCTCGTCGGATAAGTTCGCTCCGAGAGTGACTACTTTTGCGCTGTCAGCCAGGGCAGTTACCGGCAGGCTTACAGATGCCAGAATTATTGCCAGGCTAAACGGCAGAACCCTTTTTAATTTTTTCATACTCATAATTATCCTGTGGTGTCAGACGCCACATCTCCTTTCTGTACACCCAATAATAGCATACTTGTGTAAAAGTAAAAAGTAAAAAATTCTTAACTATTTCGAAAGATTTTGTTACGGCTTGTGTACATCTGTGGACTAAGACAGGATT
>OGRK01001963.1_pt1 | contig 11599 bp, 10 predicted proteins | sample 1553471 | NCBI WGS metagenome assembly OGRK01 (sample SAMEA2580080, study PRJEB22360) | human gut metagenome | biome: human gut; feature: human-associated habitat; material: faeces | place: Denmark | collected 2008/2010
GGGAGTGGGCCGTCAAGGGGCGGAACGCCCGCCGCATTTTGCGGTGGCCTGCCCTTTACGGTCTGCCCCGGCTGTGCTATTTCCCCGGCAAGCGGCGGGGGTATATCCTCCAGAGCCGCCCCCTTTCCCAAGACTGGGAAAGGGCGTGGGGTTTGGGTTGAACTTTCTTATTAAAATATCGGAGGTATGAACGATGAAACGACCCCTTGCTTATATCACCGCTGCATGGCTCGGTGGCGATAGTGAAAACGCAGAACTGGCGGCGCAGTATTGCCGCACCGTGTATGAGGCAGGCTTTTCTCCTATTTGTCCGCCTTTGTACTTGCCCCTGTTTCTCAACGATGCTGTTCCCGAGGAGCATAAAAGCGGCATCGACATGAGCCGTGACTTGCTCCGCCGTTCTCATGTGCTGGTTGTCTGCGGGCACAGTATGACCGAAGCCATGAAAAATGATATTGCCGTGGCCCAGCGGCTGGGAATTACGGCAACAACCCTTGAGGGCATCCTGACCGTCAAGGGACAGGGCCGCCGCTGATGGCGACCCTGTTTGAAGCCTACGTTACCAACGCCGGGAAGTACAGCGAGGGCCAGCTTGTGGGTGAAACACTGAAATTCCCCACAACTGCCCAGGAGGTGGAGGCTCTCTTGAAACGGATCGGCGTGGATGGCGTCCGCTATCAGGAAATTTTTATTACCTCTTTCGATGGGGATGTGCTGGGGCTCTATGACCATTTGAGCGAGTATGAAAATCCGGACGAGCTTTAATCATCTGGCCTGCCTGCTTTCCGAGCTTACCTCATCGGAGCTGGAAACACTGGAGGCCGTCCTCGACAGCAGCGATCACTGTTCCTCGGTGCGGGACATCATCAATCTAACACAAAATCTGGACTGTTACGGCTTTTACCCCGGCGTATCCGATGAGGAAACGCTGGGGCGTATTTATGTAGACGAGCTGGAAATGCTGGATGTGCCGGATCAGGTAAAACCGTATTTCGATTATGAGGCGTATGGCCGGGATGTCTGTATCAACGAAAACGGTCATTTTGCCCCGGGCGGCTATGTTGTCAAAGAAAGCGATCATTTTGTGGAAGTGTATTACGGCTTGCAGGATATTCCCCAGGAGCATAAGGTGTTCTCTTTCCCGAAGCTCTCTATCCGGGAGCAAATGGCGGCCTATCAGGAAATCATAGACGGTTCTCCTCTGGAGGGCTACCGTCAAATGCAGAAAAAAGACCGTGGGGATCGGTGATGGTACTTCGAGACAAATTGTCCCAAGGAAGGAGGCGGTGTAACTGATTGATGAAGATATTTCCCGGCGCACGATAGCCATATCCGTAAAAACAACCAAGCTGACGGCGCGGGGACTGGCGTATGTGCTGGGCATGGTAGGCCGGAAGATCCGCAAGGCATACCGTGAACGGCAAGTACCGCACGGCAAACAAAGTGTGCGAAAGCTCATGGCCCACGGCACAGCCACAAACAGCATTGAGCTATCCGGGGATGCCAAGTCCTTTGACCGTGTGGCCCGGAAATAGAATGTAGACTATGCGTTCTATAAAACCGGGCCGGACAAATACCTGCTGTTTTTCAAGGCTGGACAGGCAGACGCAATGACCGCCTGCTTTTCCGAGTAGGCAACCCCTTTCGGGGAAGTCTATCTCATTTTTTTCGTTGGCGCTATTTTGCAACAGCCCCATAATACCAGTCGCTCCCAAAAGCGAACAACCGCATACTGACGTCGCGCTTACTTTCTTATGCTGTCCGCAGGCGATTTTGGCAGATCGCCGTCATCGAGGTCGCTACATTCTTAAACAGATTTTCGCATTCCTTGGAGCTCAACTGATCACGCATCTAATCGTTAAACTCTTGTTTTTGAATGTATTTGCGGGTTCTGGCTTCCACAAGCGTAGCTTGTAATTTTCTATATAAGCAAAAACGCCACACTTCGTGAGAAGCATGACGCTTTTGCGTAGAATAGAAGACTTATATTTGCCCAATCATCCGAAGTCCGATATAAGCACCAGCGGATAAAAGGATAACTATTGTTAAATAGTTGAAGGTGGTTGAATAACTTGTTGAGCACTTTAATACTGCTTCACTTTTGTGAATGAGTTGTTTCTCTTCTGGAAGAGAATTCTCTAATACTTTGAGGCGCTCCTCGCAGCAGTGTATCAATTCGCTCGTTCGATGGTCAAGCATACGAAAACAAACGGTGACAAGGACAATGAAAAAAGCTACAAAATATTCGGCAGTCGGAATACGCGGTGTGAGTTGCATTAAGGCGAACAAACCACCATACAAAACGATTGTCACTGTAATATAAAAGTTTATCATCTGCATTCGCTGACTGCTGTGAAGTTCAAAATATTTCCAGTAAAAATCCAACCAATCTTTATCGTCCATAAAAATCACCTGTCTACGATTTCATTCCATGCTTCGAGACCGAATTCCCAGACCTTTCGACGGAATCCTTCTTTCCATTTCAAGTAAGCATCCAGTTCAAAATCATTTTCAATGTTGTTAGACTGAATTGAGGCTAAAGTATGGATGCTCGCTAGTCGATTTTCGTTGTTTAGATACTCTAGGCTCTCTGGACGTTCAGAAATAGTAGATTCCGAAAGCGGTTCTTTGATATAAATATCATATATAGTCGAAACTTGAGAGAGCTGTATGGTCATCTGCTCGGTGCCGGTAAGTGTAGCAATCTCTTCGGGGGATGCTGAACGAGGAGGATCAGGATTCAAAGCTAAAAAGGGAGGCAATAATACTTCCCGTTCGCTGCGTTTTTCGTGATAGTCGTCGCGTAGTGCTACGGCTAAATCGACACAGGGAGTTCTAGGAGGAATATGAAATACAAGAAGAACAGGCGCTTCTTTATTGGAATACGAAGGTAAAAAACTTTCGTGTGAAGTGGAGGTGAAAGAAATTGTTCGACGCTTGTTCAACAATTCATCGGCATCCACTTTGCGGTCGATTCGATAGGTTATAATCTCTTCTTGAGAAGCAAAATGCCAGCAAGCATATTGTAGCATCTTTGCCCATTGAAATAGGCACTCTGTATCATCAAAAATAGAAGGGTCAAGTATTTTCCCTTCACGAGCGCGGGTCTTTTCACTCGTGATACCGTCATGAAAAAGCGCATTAAAAGTAACGTAGGCAGATTGAGTAACCCAAAAGTCTTTTGCATCTGGCGTTAGAGGAGAAATACCAGCATAAAAGCTAAGAGCTTTTTTCATATGCTCTAGCAACTGGTACATCCGGGACATATGAAGCAGCTTTATTTTTTCATATGCAAGTACAACATGGTACTCCGGGAGTTGTGAGAGGTCCCGGAGATAGATGATCCAGCTTGAATAGTCGAGGGGAAGATTTATACCTTGGCGTTGATACTCCTTCTTTTCGTTGTAGGTCAGCTGATAAGGCATCAAGAGTGCATAAGCAAACGTATTTGCAAGAAATTCACGCTCTTGTACAAAATCATACAGCCCGGGGCAGGCCTCCTCAACATAAAGAAGTCCAATGGGGTTGACGGTTCGCAGAACAAAATGACCCAATTCATGGGCAATAGCAAAACGCTTTGAATTTTCGTCTAAATCTTTCTGGACATATATTGTTCCGGCAACAGTGCCTATGTCATCGTCAAATAATTTTTCACGCATCTGCAACCGGGCAATAGCCGATTTTCCAAGATTTTTTTGCAGTTCCGTCCATGTGAATTCATCTGTCATATCCTGAAAATCGACTTCAACAATTTCAAAGCCGCAGCGTTCTGCAATCGCACGCACAGGAATGGGAAACGCTATGGTATTTGAATCAAGTGTGCTCAACAGAATTTTCTCTGCGCGGTCATAGATTATTTCCGTCAAAATCTGACTGTTGGCAAAAAGTTCTTTTAAGGTCTCGTTTGAGGCGATATAGTTCGATATTTTTTTTGCTTCGCTATTTCCAACGCCACTCGACTTACGGATGAGTGAAAGAAATTCTTGACTATCCATGGCCTTTTCAGAACTGTGTTCGACAAACAGAGATGAAAAATCAAGAGGAGTCTTTGCTGACTTTGCGGTGGACTTCCTTGCAGAAACTGCGGTCGTTCTTTTGGTTGTCATTATATAAATATCTCCTTGGTAAAATAAAGTACAAACTATTCTAACAATAAAAGAATAAGAAAACACTCACCTTTTCACGACCACTAGAATAGCTTCTTTTTCGACGGAACGGAAGCCCATCTCTCCAGATTGAACTGGCTGACCGCAGAAGGAACATCCGAAACGGTAGAACGTATAAAAATTTCAATTTGACGCAGATAATTTCGCTCGAGATCTTCTTCTGAAATGGGAACGCGCAGCTCAGCTGCACGTTCATGAAGCAGCGCGGTCGAACAGAAATCTTTACTCCAAATTTCAGACTTCCACCAATTTAGAACTGCTTTGACAAAAGTATTTTCGTAATCATCAGCAGCAGAGTAGTGGAGGTAGTTGATACCTTTCAAAATCTTTGCGATTTCATCATTATAGGCTTGGAAATTATCATAGTAGATGAAGTTTTGCGAAACGGCACTGCGTACAGGCAAAAAGAATCCTTTGGGTTGTGAAGGAAAAACACCATAACTAAAAATCTGCAGAATAACAGTGTTAAAGAATTTTTCTGGGTCGGACAAAAACTCGACATCGCTCCATTTAGGATAGGAATCTTGCTCTTCTGCATTTTGCTGAGAACGACCTGCATCGGTTAAAATTCCCTCGTAGGCCGTTTGCATGGATTTCAAGAGCTGCTTTTTATCAGGCGACTTCTGACAGCGGATGTCTGTAGAAGCATAGGAAGAGTTGCCGCCTTCTGAGAGAAAGCATTGGTGAACGTGAACAATACGGTTCCACAACGCGTCATCTATATCAGTATTTGCATTTTTGAAAAATGGCTCAGCTTGAGTTGAAATTCGGTCACAGACATTTAAAATGTACTGGGCTTCTTTTGGAAGAAAATCAGAATCACCCGTGCGATAAGGTTCTTTGAGCACATCAAAAAGCTGATAGACTGATGTAATGTGACTGTTATTGGAATTTCCATCCGTACTGTCTTTGTCGATAGCGCCTTTGTTTGCCGTGGACAGGGTAATTGCTTGGGGTAAGCTGCTTCCGAAGGCCACCAGCATTCGGTTTTTCTTGTTTTCGGCTGAAACACATCCGCGGATGATTGATGTGATGTTACTGGAAACCGAGTCTTTTATATTCAAGGCAGAGAGACCGTCCAAGGTTAGAAGCTGTATGCGCTCGACTGGATGATCTTCGCTAGAATGCTTTAAACGGTCAAGCAACAAATTTATCATGCGCGAGTCTTTGAATATAGTACTTTTGGCGCGTACTGAGAGTACGTTAAGGCGGTTCATGCCGCGGGCATCGGAGGCAAGCGCGACGCTTGGGATGCTGTGAACCATCCAGCGGATGACTGTGCTATCCCAAAGCTCATCGGTATCCTCATTTTTGCGTCGGCCAGCGGTGTTCTCACGGCCGGATGGACTGACATCCTGTGCGTTGACCAGCTGCTCCACAAGACTCTGACACCATTGGTTTAGTCTGTGCCAGTGTGTGTTACAGAGGTCTTCTGTTTTGGGAGATTCCTCAAATAGGTCCCAAGCATTTTGAGAAATTTCAACCAGCATATGACGCCACTTGGAATTGGAGGACACTCTTGTTGAGAAACTGGCAAAGTGCCGGTTGGAATTGAATATACCAGAAATGGAGTCCCAGCGGATTTTAGAAAGTGCGTCCCAAGATAGAGTGGGAATACAGGCATACTCGTGCCAGATTTTGGAGGCATCACCCAAAGGAAAAGTCGTATTAGACTCAAAGAACTTGTTGATTGATTTTATAATATTCTCCATCTGATTATTCAGATGTGCCCAGATACAAGGCTTATCTTTACTGGGGCGGACACAGCCGTTGGAATTGTCATCGTGCAGTGGGTCTTGAATCTGACCAACCTCCAACAAGGCCATTGCACACAAAAAGGCCATTTGCTGAACAGAAAAGGCTGCATCCTGCAGCATATACAGCTGACTGCTTTCAGGTTCTTTGGGGTTAGTATTGGAAAGGGTATCCTGAACACAAAGTACTTTTTGAAAAACACCAAACAAAAAATCGATAGCAAAATTATCAGGCTGTCCAATAAATATCTGCCGGATGCGTTCGAGCATTGTCTGATAGAAGCGTTCGGACAGAGACGGGACGTCTTCGGAAGACTGCTGATTGGAAGTGGCAGGAATGTCTTTCAGCAGGTCATGGAGGAAATCAGGATTAAATAGGGGATTTTCGGAAAGGTAAAAAGAAAGAAGCTTATCCAAATCATCGCAGCTCTTTTGCTTTTTGGTAGCCTCCATAAGCTTTTCGCGGGAGAGCACTCTGCAATAATCCAACAAATCTTGACCTTCTAGCTTCAACTTGATAACAGCAAGTTTCTGTTCCCGGAAGCTGTCACTTTCGGGTAAATTCAGCGCACATTCATCGCAGATTTTGCGGATAACATCCTGTTTACAGAGTTCGAGTTTGTCAACCGTATCTTGACTGATTTGGGCAAGAACTATGCGCAGCGTTTCGGTCAGAAGAGGAAGTAACGTATTGGTTAGATATTGGCTGCCCTCTGCAGTAAGTCCGTCACGGTTCATTTGCAGGTAGGGGTTCAAGGCGTCGCTTTTTACGTCGATGAACTGGATAAAAGTATTTGAGATCCAGCTGTCGGAACAATCACAGATAAACAGTCCCTTGATGAAAAGTCTGGTTTTAACTTTGGAGCTTTTCTGCTTTGAATTCAGGGACTGAAGATTCTGCTTGTGAGTGAGGTCTTGTATGCGCTGAGAACCACAGATGAAAAAAGTTTGTGCTTCCTGACTCCAAATGCGCAGTTGCGCTTTGTCTGTGTCAAGGAGGTAAGCACTTCCATTTTCAAGAACACCACTGAGCGGCCCTTTTTCAAGAGAAGATGAATAAAGCCAACACGAAGGTGGCAACGCATTAGCATCGGAGAGCTTTTTTAGATGAACTGCTTTCGCAGAAGAAGACGCTTGCTTTTGGGGCACATCAAAGAGGGAGCGTGTCAGAAAGACATCTGAATCAGGAACTAATTCCAGCAGTTCTAGAGAGCTATCCAGCGGATAGCGGTATGTGCAGATGGGAAACAGCATCTCGCCCAGAAAGTCGTCTACGGCACTTTCAAGCTGTAACATTAGCTCAACAGAACGGCGAAGGCTGCGAAGCTTTTCATAGTCTGGACGATAGGGGTCAATTCCAGCCCAGCCGTCCATGTTGATTTCGTGCGATTCCTTAAAAGTCTCTTCGACGAAAACAGAAAAACAGCTTCCATAAGGGATAACATTTCCGTTTGAATCAATGCCGGGATGGGGAACTACGTTGATATAGCCGTCCTGATTCATTCGCGAGTGGAATGTCATATCGTAACATTCGCCGCTTCGAGTTTTGGTAATACATTTGAAACTGTTGCAGACCAGAAAGAGTGATTGAAGACCAACACCAAAATGTCCAGTGGGACGGAGCCAAGGAGGCATCTTTTGAATGAAATTTTTTTGTCGCGCATGACTGGTTCCCACTTTGGCAATCTCTTTGATGTCGTTTTTAGAGATACCGATGCCAAAATCCTGAACTTCCAGCAGTACGCCAAACTTATAGCTTTCCTTGAGTTTTTCGATGTTTTTGAGGTCTTCACTCGTGATGTCGGACAACTCAGAGGCAGAACCTCTTTTTTGCTTTTTTACAGATAGATAAATGAAAATGGGATATTTGCTCAATGCAATGGAAGCATTTGCTTTTTGAGGTTCGGCAGAGCAGGTGTTTCCAGCCAAAGTGGAAGAGGAGTAATCTTCCCAATATTGCAGCTTTACGGCATCACAGGCATTCTGAATCAGCTCTCGCAGAAAGGTGAAATGGTTGTTATAGATGCGAGAACCTTGTAGCAGGGAAAACGCTTTTTCCTGCGAAATTGCAAAACGAGTCGTTACCATTTCGGCTGGAATCTCAGTTCCGTTCAGCCGGATGGGATTCAGGAAAATATTGGGTAGACTTCCGGAGAAGTTATCAGGCGCAATTTCGTTCCAGCTATAGTTACAATTTTTCAGGAAGTTTTCCAGCCAGTGAATCTCGTTACAGAGAGTTCGCAAAGCCTCGGCCGTTTGACAGTCTGCAGAGATTTCTATTCTACGCGGCGAAATTTGCAGGGTTTGGATAGAACGGTGCTTATTGACGTGAACGACTGTGGTCTCCGTGATGAAGTCAGCGCCGCTGTATTCTTCCATGAAAGGATGAAAACGGTCATTATCTAAGTCAAGGCCGTCGCCGATGATAAGAAGTGCGGCAATAAAACGTGGATGATACCAGTCGTGTGCATATCCGCCGTCTTTTTGCGGACATTTTTCCAAGAGCGTGAAATCAGAGTCACCATGTATCCTGGCACAAACAGCGGCCCGATAAAAAATACGCATAGGAATCTGCGTTAATTCAAAACCCGCCTGCAGTTTACTCGGACTGTCAATCCATTTCTTGATGCGTTGCTCCGAAATTTCTGCGTGAAGTTTTCGCTGCTGTTCGCCCAGAATAAGACTCATGGAATCGAAGACTTTCAGCTTTTTCTCATAAAGCTTTTTCATCCGAGCCTTTTCGTCGGGTTCTTTGCTGAAGTCATAATTGACCTCTTGAAGCTCAGCGGCCGCCTGCTGCAAAACGGAGTTGGGAGAATTGCGAAGTTCGTCAATTAACTCAGAAAATGAGGCACTTTGAATCATGTCCTGACGATCGGAATAGGTGATGACCATGCCGATGTCGTGCAGATAAACAGAGACCAAAATTACAAAACAATTCGTTGCAGATAATTTGCGGATTTCGGGTTCTCCTAGCAGACATTCAATGTTATGCAGGATGGCTTGACAATGTGTCTCGTTGTGCAGACTGTATGCAGGAAAAGAAGCCAATGTGTATTCCAGCATTTGTGAAAGCCAACGCTTGATTTGCTTCCACGAATACCACAGAATTTCATGGCGTTCTGTGGCCTGAGGGTGAGATGCATAAGCCCTCAGCTGACTTTCAATCGTCCAAGGAATATATACATCAGAATGTGAAGGATAAAAGGAATTTTCACGCTTAGAATCATTATCCATTTTAGACTTCCTTTTCATTGATGCTGAAAATGCTGATTGCGTATAATCATCTTTATTATAACATAAGAGAAGGTACGGTACAATCAATGAAAGTCACAAAAAAACAGTTGGATTGTAGCGTTATCGACAATGAATTGTGCCGAGTGAACAGACAACACAAATTGTTTGCAGCAAAAAATTCTCTCCTTGCACCCCCCACCGGACATACGCTAACAAATAGATTTCAGGTGTGTACAAATTGTCAAAAATGCCTTATAATAAAAGGAGATATGCTTATGGAATTCTTTAACAGTACAGTGGACGTTCTGAAGACTCTGGTTGTGGCATTGGGTGCCGGTCTGGGCGTGTGGGGTGCCGTGAATCTGATGGAAGGCTACGGCGGCGATAACCCCTCGGCCAAGAGTCAGGGCATGAAACAGTTGATGGCTGGTGGCGGCGTTGCTTTGATCGGCATCACTCTGGTGCCCCTGCTGAGCGGTCTGTTCGGTTAAGAACATTGGACGGCATTTGCCGTCCTTACATATAAAACACCTAATGGAGTGAGATCAAGATGCTTAGCATTTATTTTGGTGATATGCCACAGGCTATTTATAACACCCCCACATATTTTAATAACGTATATTTGGATTCATGGTTGGAAGACACCTTGGATCAGAAAATGATTAAGGCAGTCGATAAGGGAGAAGTCTGCGGTCCCAATGCAGTTGAAACCAAAGCACTTGGACTCATCCCGCCGACAAAACTTTCTGGCGGTGTAAAAACATTGATGCTTATCCATAATCTCCCGGATAAAATTTTCAATGCGTCCAACTGCGGCAATAACTGTGCCCGCTGGATTTTAGAAATTGCCAAAAAACAGGATGTCACCATCAATCTCCGGCATATTATGGACTTTGGTGATCGAAGGCTGAAGATTAAGGTGCTGAACAATGGTCAGATCGTGGATAATATGGGCGATCTGGCTGAAATCGCAGCACGGTATGTATAAGGCGGTGTCAAAATGAAAGGTATTCATGAAGTGATCGTCCAAAACAACCGTGTGCAGTATAAGTTCTCCGTCCGCCGTAATCTAACGATTCTTCGAGGTGATAGTGCTACAGGAAAATCTACACTGATCGATTTGATTGCTCAGTATGTCCGGGACGGAGAAAACAGTGGCGTTGTGCTTCGCTGCGATAAAACTTGTACTGTTCTGACTTCAGACTTATGGGAGATGCGCCTATCTACAATCAAAGACAGCATTATTTTCATTGATGAGGACAACTCGTTTGCCGCCACCCATGAGTTTTCCGAAAAAGCCAAAAGCAGTGACAACTATTATGTGATCGTCATGCGAGAAAGTCTGCCACAGCTCCCCTACAGTGTAGATGAGATCTATACGCTGAAGAACCGGACAAAGGGATATGGGCAGATTAAGCGGCTATACACATCTTTTCAGCACATCTATGAAAAAAGTTCCTACAGTACGGCTGAAAAGAGACCCGATTATGTAATCGTTGAAGATTCGCATTCTGGGTATCAGTTTTTCAAAAAGATATTTGAAGATCAGTCGATTCTCTGTATTTCTGCACAGGGAAAATCGAATATCTGTGCGGAAATTGAAAAAACACCCGTTGGTAGTACCATTTTGATCATTGCCGATGGTGCCGCATTTGGACCAGAGATGGAAAAAACGCTTGCGCAGCGGCGCAAGCGTAACATCGTTCTGTTTTTGCCAGAATCCTTTGAATGGATGATATTGTCTGCTGGTTTGCTTTCGGACAGCGATATCAATCGGATTCTTAAAAATCCTGCCGACTCTATTGAGAGCAGCCTGTATTTCAGCTGGGAGAGATTCTTCACCAGCCTTTTGACTGAAAAAACAAAAGACACTTACTTGCAATACAATAAACGCGAACTGAACCCGACCTATTTACAGGACAAAGAGAAACGTGCAATTTTGAAACTTCTGCCGGAACATCAGTAATTTGAACTCAGAACCAATACAATGCATTCATGCCGATTGCTTTCACTAAAAAGCAGTCGGCATTTTTGTTTTTCCCAGCACAGTTTTCTGTACAACTACAACTTTCTGCAGCTCGCAGTTTTATGGACGGTAGTATACAGACAACTGGATCATTATTTTTACGCTCCGCATTCGCTACACCTGCTACGGAAAACTCCGCAAGCAGACGGATTGCACCGGGCAGACCGGCTACACTATGCACATTCTGGATGAGATCATCGACAAGATGGTTCGCCAGATTTTCTCCCGCTTGAGAGGTATCCCAAAAGAGCAGCTTATCACCAGCCGCTATGCGAAGGAAACTGCGGAGCGCAAGAAGCATCTGCAAGCCCTTCAAGCAGAACGCGACAAGGCCGAAAAAGACTTGCTCGCCTTAAAAACTGAGATTCTGGCTGTAATCAAAGGGGAGAGTGCTTTTCCGAAAGACACTCTTGCCG
>OGRK01001970.1_pt1 | contig 11562 bp, 8 predicted proteins | sample 1553471 | NCBI WGS metagenome assembly OGRK01 (sample SAMEA2580080, study PRJEB22360) | human gut metagenome | biome: human gut; feature: human-associated habitat; material: faeces | place: Denmark | collected 2008/2010
CTACCAGCACCGCTTCTTCCGCTGCTGCTTCTACTGCTTCCTCTGCTGCTGAGGGCGGTGAGAAGATCGTCAAGGTCGCTCTGACCTGCGATACCGGCACGATCGATGATGAGAGCTTCAACCAGGCATGCTGGACTGCTGTTTCCGGCTACATGGGCGATGACTGCCAGTACTACATCCCCGAAGCAGATGCTTCCGATGAGGACCGCGAGACCATGATCCGTCAGGCTGTCAACGACGGCGCTGAGGTCATCGTCTGCGTCGGCTATCTGTACGGTGCTTCTCTGGCATGGGCTGCTGAGCAGTATCCCGATGTCAAGTTCATCGCCATCGATGTCACCCAGGGCGACATCGGCACCGATGCCATCCCCGCAAACTGCTACTGCATCACCTTCAAGGAGGAGCAGGCAGGCTATCTGGCAGGCTATGCCATCACCAAGGACGGCAAGAACAAGCTGGGCTTCCTGGGCGGCATGGCAGTTCCCGCTGTTATCCGTTACGGCTATGGCTTCGTGCAGGGCGCTGACGCTGCTGCACAGGAGCTGGGCCAGAATATCGAGATCAACTACTTCTACGGCGGCCAGTTCTACGGCGATGCCAACATCACCTCCCGTATGGAGGGCTGGTACTCCAACGGTACGCAGGTCGTCTTCGCCTGCGGCGGCGGCATCTACACCTCTGCAGTTGAGGCTGCTCTGAAGAACAACGGCTATGTCATCGGCGTTGACGTTGACCAGAACTACATCGGCGCAAACGGCGTGGCAGATGGCACCTATGCCTACAACCCGTTCATCACCTCCGCCATGAAGGGCCTGTCCGCTGCGGTCGAGACTGCTCTGACCGACATCGAGGGCGGCGAGTGGAGCGAGATCGCTGCCACCAACGGCAACTTCGGTCTGGAAGATGGCGATTACATCGGCCTGCCCACCGATGACGACAGCTGGAACTTCGAGTCCTTCACCAAGGATGAGTACGAGGCAGTCAAGGCCAAGATCGCTTCCGGCGAGATCGCCGTGGACAACAGCTCCGACGACGCAACCAAGCCCACCGTCAGCGAGTTCACCACCGTCACCTACATCCAGTAATTTTTCTGTAGTCTGCGAGGCTGCTGCATCACTCCTTCCGGCATTGCTTGTGCAATGCCACCTCCCTCAATGAGGGAGGCTTTGATTGCGGGCCGTCACGTTCAGGCTCCCTCCCAGAGGGAGCAGACGCGGCGGAGCTGTGACGGAGGGAGTGGGTGCAGCAGCCTTTTTTGCAATTTCTGGAAAAAACGGCTCGCAGAAAACTGTTCAGGTTGCACAAAAGTCATACTTTTGGTAGGACAAATCCTTAAAAATTCAAAAAGAAGTGTGCAAACCGGCAAAAATACGGTATAATGAGAGACAGAATAGTATAGGTGTCGAACCGGCACGAAAGGAGAGTGAGCAGATTGGCAGAGGATTTTGTGATCGAGATGCTCCACATTACCAAGGAATTCCCCGGTATCAAGGCAAACGACGACATCACCCTGCAACTGCGCAAAGGCGAGGTACACGCTCTGTTGGGCGAGAACGGCGCGGGCAAGAGTACGCTGATGAGCGTTCTGTTTGGCCTGTACCAGCCGGAACAGGGTAAGATCCTCAAAAATGGCAAGGAGGTCGCCATCCGCAACCCCAACGATGCCAATGCACTGGGCATCGGCATGGTGCACCAGCACTTCAAGCTGGTGGAGTGCTTCAGCGTTCTGGACAACATCATCCTGGGTGTGGAGCCGAACAAGCTGGGCTTTTTGCAGAAGGCGGAGGCCCGCAGGAAGGTCATGGCCCTGAGCGAGAAGTACGGCCTGCGCGTGGACCCGGACGCCCTCATCAGCGACATCTCGGTCGGTATGCAGCAGCGCGTGGAGATCTTGAAGATGCTCTACCGCGACAACGAGATCCTGATCTTCGATGAGCCCACCGCAGTTCTGACCCCGCAGGAGATCGACGAGCTGATGGAAATCATGCGCGGGTTCAAGAAGGAGGGCAAGTCCATCCTCTTCATCACCCACAAGCTGAACGAGATCATGGCCGTTGCAGACCGCTGCAGCGTTCTGCGCAAGGGCAAGTATATGGGTACCGTGGACATCAAGGACACCACCAAGGAAGAGCTTTCCCGCATGATGGTCGGCCGCGATGTCCAGCTTCAGGTCGAAAAAAAGCCCGCAGCCCCCGGCAAGGTCGTGCTGGACGTGGAGAATGTCACCATGCACAACGCCCAGCACAAGAAGGATTCCGTCAAGAACGTCTCCTTCCAGGTGCATGCCGGTGAGATCGTCTGTCTGGCAGGCATCGAGGGCAACGGCCAGACCGAATTCGTCTACGGCCTGACCGGTCTGGAAAAGTTCAACTCCGGCAAGGTCACGCTGGACGGCAAGGACATCACCAATGCCTCCATCCGCGAGCGCTCGAAGGACGGCATGAGCCATATCCCCGAAGACCGCCACAAGCATGGTCTGGTGCTGGATTACAGTCTGGAAAACAACATCGTGCTGCAGCGCTACTGGCAGCCGGAGTTCCAGAAGAACGGCTTCATCCGCAGCGAGAAGGTGCGGGAGTATTCCGACCGGCTGATCGAGCAGTACGACGTGCGCAGCGGCCAGGGAAGTGCCACCATCGTGCGCAGCATGTCCGGCGGCAACCAGCAGAAGGCCATCATCGCCCGCGAGATCGACAAAGACCCCAAGCTGCTGGTGGCTGTGCAGCCCACCCGTGGCCTGGATGTCGGCGCCATTGAATACATCCACCGCCAGATCGTGGCCCAGCGCGATAAGGGCAAGGGCGTGCTTCTGGTCAGTTTGGAACTGGACGAGGTCATGAACCTGTCCGATCGCATCCTTGTCATGTACGAGGGCGAGGTCGTGGGCGAATTCGATCCCAAGACCACCACCGTGCAGGAACTGGGCCTGTATATGGCAGGCGCGCGCAAGCAGGGAAAGGAGAGCAATTAACAGATGAAAAACAAAAAACTTTCCCGCAGCAATCTGAATAGCTCCATCACGAGCGTTCTGGCCGCGCTGCTGTGCATCGTGATCGGCATGGCCGTCGGTTTCCTGGTGCTGCTGGCCATCAACCCGGCCCACGCCTGGGGCGACGGCTTCGTCCGCATCGTCAAGGGCGGCTTCTACGATACCCCCTACGGCGTCGGCAAGGAGCTGGCCAATGCGGCTCCCCTCATCATGACCGGCCTTTCGGTCGGCTTTGCCTTCAAGACCGGCCTGTTCAACATCGGCGCAGCCGGTCAGTATACGCTGGGCGCTTACGGTGCACTCTACTGTGCCATCATGCTCAAGCTGCCCTGGTTCGTCTGCCTGCTGGTTGCGGCAGTTCTGGGCGGCCTCTGGGGCGCGATCCCCGGCTTCTTCAAGGCCTATTTCAACATCAACGAGGTCATCACCTCCATCATGTTCAACTGGATCGGCCTCTACCTCGTCAATGAGCTGATCTACCAGAACGGCACCGGCCCCATGTACGATGTGCGCAACACGCGCACCCTGAACCTGGGCAAGAATGCAGATTTTGCGCAGTCCATCATCCCGGATTTCGGCCTGAACAAGCTGTTCCAGACCAACAGCACCACCATCGCCATCTTCCTGGCGGCGGTCGTGGCGGTCCTAGTCTGGGTAGTGCTGAACAAGACCACCTTCGGCTATGAGCTGAAGGCCGTCGGCCTGAACAAGAGCGCTGCCCGCTATGCCGGCATCAACGAGAAGAAGAACATCATCCTCTCCATGGCCATTGCCGGTGCGCTGGCCGGTTTTGGTGCGGGCCTGTTCTATCTGTCCAACGTGGGCCAGTGGAACCCGCTGAACTCCACCAGCCTGCCCGCCATGGGCTTCAACGGCATTTCCGTTGCCCTGCTGGCAAGCTCCAACCCCATCGGCACCATCTTCTCGGCCATCTTCATCTCCCACATCTCGGTGGGCGGCACCTTCCTTTCCACCAAGTATTACCCTACCGAGATCGCAGACCTTATCAGTGGTATCATCATCTATCTGTGCGCATTCTCCATGCTCTTCCGCGGCAAGATCCAGAAGCTGCTGTTCAAGAACGCGGACAAGACCAACGTGAACGCAGAGTCTGCCCCGGCGGAAAAGGCCAACGTGAAGAAGGAGGGCAAGTAAGATGCTGCTTTTGATCAAATATACCCTGCTGTATGGCATCGTTCTGATGCTGGTGGCGCTGGGCGGCATGTTCAGCGAGCACTCCGGCATCATCAACATCGCGCTGGAAGGCATCATGGTCATCGGCGGCGTGGCGGGTGTACTCACCCTGACCATGCTCCCGGCCAATCTGTCGCCGTTCCTCACCGTGCTCATCTCGGTGCTGGTGGCTGCGCTGGCGGGTGTGGTGTACAGCCTGCTGCTGGCGTTCGCTTCCATCAACCTGAAAGCGGATCAGACCATCGGCGGCACGGCCCTGAACCTGCTGGCGACGGCCATCGCGGTGGTCATCGCCAAGTATTTCAGCGACAGCGGCAGTGCCAAGCTGAATTATTCCAACAAGCCCTTCCTGTTCAGCATCGGCGGGCTGGAGCTGAGCATCTTTGTCCCGCTGGGCATTGTGCTGCTTATCATCAGCTATGTCGTGCTGTACAAGACCCGCTTTGGCCTGCGTCTGCGGGCCTGCGGTGAGCACCCCCAGGCAGCCGACTCGGTGGGCATCAACGTCTACAAGATGCGCTATGCCGGTGTGCTCATCTCCGGTGCGCTGGGCGCCATCGGCGGCATGGCCTACATCGTGCCGCCCGTCCAGACCTGGAACTTCGAGGTCGGTGTGGCCGGTGCAGGCTTCCTGGCCATGGCCGTTATGATCTTCGGCCAGTGGAAGCCGTTCAACATCTGCGCCGCCGCCATGTTCTTTGCAGTGTTCAAGAGCCTGGCTAACATCGCCGACTCCACCTTCCTGGCCCAGTTCCACTGGTCCAGCAACATCTACAACATGATGCCGTTCATCGCCTCGATGATCATTCTGGCGTTCACGTCGAAGAACAGCATGGCCCCCAAGGCCGAGGGCATCCCCTACGACAAGGGCTCCCGCTGATCCGTTCGCATCGCAACAGTTCCACAGGGCGCAGCTGCTTTCGGGCGGCTGCGCCCGTTTTCGTGGAAAACGAACAAATGCAGCTTGATTTTGCGGCAGAATTTGATATACTTGAGACAAGAATATTCGAGGAGTGTGACTTTATGCGCATTTATGATCTGATCGCCAAAAAGCGCGACGGCGGCACCCACACCCGTGAGGAGCTGGAAGCCATCGTCAACGGCTTCGTCAGCGGGGAAGTGGCCGACTACCAGATGGCCGCCTGGATGATGGCCGTCTACCTGCGCGGCATGACCGACGAAGAGACCGCCGAGCTGACCGACGTGATGGCCCACAGCGGCGTGATGGTAGACCTTTCGCCCATTCCCGGCATCAAGGTGGACAAGCACTCCACCGGCGGCGTGGGCGACAAGACCACGCTGGTCATCGCGCCGGTGGTGGCGGCCTGCGGCGTCAAGATCGCCAAGATGAGCGGCCGCGGCCTGGGCCACACCGGCGGCACCATTGACAAGATGGAGAGTGTGCCCGGCACCCGGACGGCCCTCTCGCAGGAAGACTTCTTTGCGCAGGTGAACAAGATCGGCCTGTCGGTCATCGGCCAGAGCGAGGGCATCGCGGTCGCCGATAAAAAGATGTACGCCCTGCGGGATGTGACGGCCACCGTCAGCTGCATCCCGCTCATCGCGTCGTCCATCATGTCCAAAAAGCTGGCGTCCGGCTCGGATGCCATCCTGCTGGACGTCACCACCGGCACCGGTGCCTTCATGAAGACCGTGGACCAGAGCATCGAGCTGGCCAAGCTGATGGTCTCCATCGGCACCCACCATGGCCGCCGCGTGGCCGCGATGATCACCGACATGGATACCCCGCTGGGCCACAACATCGGCAACAGCCTCGAAGTGATGGAGAGCATGGACGTCCTCAAGGGCAAAGGCCCGGCGGACCTCACCGAGGTCTGCCTGCAGCTGGCCGCCAACATGCTGGTGCTGGCCGGTAAGGGCACGCCGACAGAGTGCCGCGCCATGGCCGAAGCGGTCATCGCGGACGGCTCCGCCTTCGCCAAGTGCAAGGAGATGTTCGCGGCCCAGGGCGGCGACATCCGTGTGCTGGACGATTACGACCGGTTCGAGAAGCCCGCTGCCCACTATGAGCTGCTGGCCGAACAGGATGGCTACATCACGGCCAATGACGCCGAGAAGATCGGCTCGGCCAGTGTGCTGCTGGGTGCAGGCCGCCAGAAAAAGGGCGACCCGCTGGATTTTGCCGCCGGTATCGTCCTGCACAAAAAGCGCGGCGACTACGTCCACAAGGGCGAGAGCCTGGCGACCTTCTACGGCGCAGCGGACAAGTTCGCTGCCGCCGCCGAGGAGTACCGCAGCGGCCTTGTCTACGGCACCGAAAAGCCCGAAGAGGCCCCGCTGGTGTATGCCCTCGTCACAAAAGACGGTGTGGAACGGTATTAATAAATCAAACAAAAGGCAGGGCCGGGATTTTTCGGCTCTGCCTTTTGTGTCAGTTCTGCTTTTGTACGATCAGCCCACTGAGGGCAACGGCAAGCCCCAGAAGAACGAGTCCGGCCCCGGCCTGCCCGAAAATGTCCCCGATTGCACCCACGAGCGGGCTGGCGGGAATCATCAGCAGACTGTAGGCTATGTTGTCCATGCTGATGAGAGTGGCCCGCTGGTCACTGGGGATGACATCGTTCAACCGTCGGTTCTCGTGCAGGAGCCAGGCACCCAATGCGCCTTCGGCCAGCATACAACCCCAAATGCCCACCAGTGCAGGCGCGGCACCCACGCAGAGGCATCCGATGCCGCAGAGCAGGGCACAGAGGGTATAAAACCGCCGGAAACTGTGCAGGTGGATTCGACGACCCCATTCCGTACCCAGCATAGCAGCCAGATTGCTGAACAGTAACGGAAGAAACAGCAGCGAAGTGGGATATCCCAGTTCTACCAGACGCTGTTGAAAGAACATGATGCTCAGATAGTTGGAGCCGCTGATGACGGCGCTGGACAGAATGAGTCTCCCGACTGACGGGCAGGAACGGAGGACCCGCAGGCTGTCCTGGATCAGCTGAGCAAATTGGGCGGGCAGCTCCCGCAGAGGATGCTGCTTCCGGCTGGCCTGCGTTTCGGTGACGATGGGTTCCTCTAAACGTGTGATGGCAAGGGTAGAAATGCTCTCAAAAGCGGCGCTCAGAAGATAAAATCCGGAAAAGCCCAGAAATTTGTGCAGAAGACTGGTCAGTGAACCGAGGGCATTGGTAACATTTGTGATCTGGTACTCATTGGCCGACACTTGAATGTAATCTTGTTCGCGGCCCGCTTGCTTCAAGCTGTCGTAGGTCAGTGCAGAACTGGTGCCGGAGAACAGGGCGTTGGACAGTGCGTTCAACGCCATAGCAAGGCAGATGACAAACAGGTTCGGGGCGAAGGCTATCAATAAGTTGTAGGCCACGACCAGGACACCGCCCAAGACGAGGGCGCGCTTACGGCCGAACAGGTCAGCGGCCATCCCGCTGGGAATCTCGGCCAGCAGACTGACCGTATAATAGATGCTTTTGGCAAGACCGATCTCCAGCAGTGAGAAGCCCCGCGCGGCCAGCAGGGCCACCCAGACCGCATCCGTGATGCGCAGGCCGGAGAAGAAATCGGAAAGATAAATACAACGGAGCTGTCTTTTCAGGTTGAGCGGATGGTTCATGGGAACACCCTTTCTATTGAACAAATCGATTTCAAAATAGAAAGTGCGCCTTTTTGATGATCCTTCGTACAACCTCTCAGTTTCGCTCACGCTCGACAGCTCTCCTGGTAGGAGAGCCTCTGGCGAAACCGGACACGCGGTGTGGACTGCCAAGGCCTCTCCTACAAGGAGAGGTGGCAATGCGAAGCATTGACGGAGAGGTTGTATCAAAACTGCGTTTGGAAAAGAAAAAACGCACAGCAAAGCTGTGCAGCGCAAAATTCATGCTCCACGCTTTGCTGGAAGAAATATCTGCCAATGAGGACAAGGCCCGCACGTTCACGCAAAAAAGACCTGTGTGTTCCGCAGGGCCTGCCCGGTATGCCAATGGCTTCCCCTTCGGGGGAGCTGGCTACACAGCAGACGGAGAGGGATATCTCCTAAAAATGGGCGCACTTCGAGCCGGAAACGCTTAATCTACGACGCGGGATTTCGAGTAAACCGCGCAGCAGTTCCGACCATTCAGGTGCACCCTCCTTCCAGTAAATCGTTGAATCGACTATACCACATTTCCACACAAAATGCAAGAACGGTTGGAAAGCCTCAGAAAACCGCATAAACAGTGGAACTATCCGTCGAACTGTGCTATACTAAATCTGTATTTTCGTTTGGCAATACACTTCCCACAGGGGAAGAAAAGGAAAGGAATTTTCGACTATGAAGATCATTCTGGTGGGCGGCGGCAAGGTCGGCACAGCGCTGGCGCGGCAGCTCAGCGAGGAGGACCACAACGTAACGGTCATCGACACGAACAAGGCCCGCGTGGAGCACCTGAGCGAGTCCTACGACGTGATGGGCATTGTGGGCAATGGCTCCTCCATCACCACCCTGTCCGAAGCCGGAATTGAAGAAGCCGACGTGTTTATTGCGGTCACCGGCTCGGATGAGCTGAACCTGCTGTGCTGCATGTTCGCGAAGAAGGCGGGCCACTGCCACGCCATCGCCCGTGTGCGCAACCCGTCGTACAGCCACGAGCTGGACTTCATCAAGAAGCAGATCGGCATCTCGGCCATCATCAACCCGGAAATGGCGGCAGCGCGTGAGATCTCGCACCTGCTGCGCTTCCCCGGCGCCAGCAAGATCGACACCTTTGCGGACGGGCGCGTCCGGCTCATCAAGTTTACTCTGACCGATGCGCAGGAGCTCGACGGCGTGGCCATCCATGAGATCCCCACCCGCCTGAAAAGCGATATCCTCGTCTGCGCCGTGGAGCGCGCGGGCGATGTCATCATCCCCAACGGCAACTTTGTGTTACAGACCGGCGACCAGGTCACCTTCCTGGCCACGCAGGAGAAGGCACACGCGTTCTTCCAGCGCATCCATCTGGCGGTGCGCCCGGTGCGCAATGCCATGATCGTGGGCGGCGGTGCCATTGGCTTCTATCTGAGCCAGGAGCTGCTGGAAAACCATGTCCGCGTCCGCATCGTGGAGCGGGACCCGGAGCGCTGCAATGTGCTGGCCGAGTCCCTGCCCGAAGCACAGATCCTGTGCGAGGACGGCTCGAACCGGGAGTTCCTGCTCTCGGAAGGGCTGGAATCCACCGAGGCGTTCGTGGCCCTGACCAATATCGACGAGGAGAACGTTCTGCTGACCCTGTTTGCCAAAAAGCATTCCAACGGCAAGCTGGTCACCAAGATCAACCGCCTGGAATTTGACGACATTCTGGCCGGGCTGGACCTGGGCAGCATCGTCTACCCCAAGTACATGACCTGCGACTACATTGTTCAGTACGTCCGTGCTTTGCAGAACGAGGCGGGCAGCAACATCAAGACGCTCTACCGCATCCTGGACGACCGCGTGGAAGCGCTGGAATTTACGGTCCATGAGGAGAGCCGGGCCACGGGGGTGCCCCTGAGCCGCCTGCACCTCAAAAAGAACACCCTGCTGTGCTGCATCACCCGCGGCAATGAGATCAAGATCCCCCGCGGCGGCGACCAGATCCAGGTGGGCGACAACGTCATCGTGGTCACGCTGGAACACGGCCTGCACGACCTGCGGGACATCGTGGAAGACTGACGGAGGCGCGGCATGAATTATGCGATCGTTTTGCGGCTGCTGAGCTACATCCTGCTGACGGAGGGCGCTCTGCTGCTGCTGCCCGCGGCGGCCAGCCTGTGCTATGGCGAGTGGTTCGTGATGGGCGTCTTCCTGTTCACAGCGGTGCTCAGCGCGGCGCTGGGGGCACTGCTCCACCGCATCAAGACCAAAAGCCAGATCTTCTATATGCGCGAGGGCTTTGCCACCACGGCGCTCTGCTGGCTGCTCATCAGTGTGGTGGGCGCGGTGCCCTTTGTCCTGACCGGCTGCATCCCGAACCCGGTGGATGCCCTGTTTGAGACGGTGTCCGGTTTCACGACCACCGGCGCGTCCATCCTGCCCGGTGTGGAAGACCTGCCCAAGGGCATCCTGTTCTGGCGCAGCTTCACCCACTGGGTGGGCGGCATGGGCGTTCTGGTCTTTCTGCTGTCCCTGCTGCCGCTGACCGGCGGCTCCCACGTCAACCTGATGAAAGCCGAAAGCCCCGGCCCCCAGGTGGATAAGCTGGTGCCGAAGGTGCAGTCCACAGCAAAGATCCTCTACGGCATTTATTTTGGCCTGACCGTCATCGAGTTCGTGTTCCTGCTGTTCGGCGGGATGCCGGTGTTTGAGTCTCTGCTCACGGCCTTTGGCACAGCGGGCACCGGCGGTTTTGGCTTCCGGAACGACAGCTTCGGCAGCTTTTCGCCCTACATCCAGTGGGTCGTGACCATCTTTATGATCCTGTTCGGCGTCAACTTCAACGCCTACTTCCTGCTGCTGATGCGCCGGTTCCGCCGCGCGGCCGCCAGCGAAGAGGTGCGTGCCTATTTCCTCATCATCGCCGTGGCAGTCGGCATCATCACCTGCAACATTTACAGCATGTACAACGGCCTCGGCGAGGCGCTGCGGCAGGCGGCGTTCCAGGTGGGCTCCATCATCACGACCACCGGTTTTTCCAGCTGCGACTTTGACCTGTGGCCCACCCTCTCGAAAGAGATCCTGGTCATGCTGATGTTCGTGGGTGCCTGTGCGGGCAGCACGGGCGGCGGCATGAAGGTCAGCCGCATCCTGATCCTGGGCAAGACCCTGAAAAAGGAACTCAAGCAGGCCCTTCACCCGCAGGTGGTGGCCCCGGTCCGGATGGACGGCAAGCTGCTCAACCACGAGACCATTCGTGCAACGAACGTCTATGTGGCAGCGTACATCTTCATTTTTGCGGCGTCCTTCCTGCTCATCAGTCTGGACGGCTTCGACATGGTGACGAACTTCACGGCCATTGCCGCCACCCTGAACAACATCGGCCCCGGCCTGAATCAGGTCGGCCCCATGATGAACTTTGGCAGCTATTCCAACCCCGCCAAGCTCGTCATGATCTTCGACATGCTCGCCGGCCGTCTGGAGATCTTCCCGATGCTGGTGTTCTTTCTGCCCGATACGTGGAGGAGGTTCTGAGCACTCCGCCAATACGAAAAAGGACTGTCACCCATTTGAGTGGCAGTCCTTTTTGTGTGCAGCAAATGCAGCAACGTTCAGAACGTCAGATCGACTTTTTCCTGTGCGCGGTACTGCAAGGCTTCCAGCACGGAATCTTCGTCGAGGAGCTGCTTTCCAGCCAGGTCGGCGACGGTGCGGGCCACCCGGAGGATGCGGTCATGGGCGCGGGCAGAGAGGCCCAGCGCGTCGTAAGAAGCGCGGAGGAGCTGCTCGGCACCGGGGGTCATCCGGCAGATCCGGC
>OGRK01001975.1_pt1 | contig 11527 bp, 9 predicted proteins | sample 1553471 | NCBI WGS metagenome assembly OGRK01 (sample SAMEA2580080, study PRJEB22360) | human gut metagenome | biome: human gut; feature: human-associated habitat; material: faeces | place: Denmark | collected 2008/2010
GGTTTTTTGGGGCGGGGGTGCAGGGGTGTTTGACCCCCCCCCGCCGTCGCTTCTATCGCATCGTTGAAAGGATGCAACCATGCTGCTACCCGATTCCAAGACCGAGCTCGTCCGCCGTGGCAACAAGGTCGTTTACGACCTGGGCGACAAGATCGTCAAGGTCTTTAACGAGACCAAGCCTGTCTCCGACGTGTTCAACGAGGCTTTGAATCTTGCCCGCATCAATGAGTGCGGCATCCGCAGCCCCAAGGCTCTCGAGGTTTCCCAGCTCGAGAACGCCAACGGCTGGGCGCTCGTGACCGAGAAGGTTCCGGGCACCACCCTTGCCGAGAAGATGACTGCCGAGCCCCAGCGCTTTGGTGAGTACCTCGAGATGTTCGTCGACCTCCAGATCGAGATCCACGGCTACACCTCCCCGCTGCTCAACCGTCAGCGCGACAAGTTCGCCCGCATGATCGACAGCCTTGATCAGCTCAATGCCACCACGCGCTACAACCTTCAGGAGCGTCTGGACGGCATGACCAAGGAGTTCAAGGTCTGCCACGGCGACTTCAACCCCTCCAACGTCATCGTCGGCGACGACGGCCAGCTCTATGTGTGCGACTGGGCACACGCCACCCAGGGCTCCCCTGCTGCCGACGTTGCCACCACCTACCTGCTCTTCGCCCTCAACAGCAAGGACCAGGCCGAGGCCTACCTGGAGCTCTACTGCGACCGTGCCGACATGCCCATGCAGGTCGTGCGTCAGTGGACGAGCATCGTCGCCGCTTCCGAGCTCGCTCGTAAGCGCAACGTGAACGATGAGTTCCTGAAGAACTGGATCGACGTCGTCGATTATCAGTAATATCTGAGTGATTTATTTCGCATCGGAGGCACAATGGAAAACCCCGCAGTTCGCATGGGCTGTGGGGTTTTCCTTTTAGATATCAAGGATACTACAAGATAAAAGGACGGCCCCACATCTCCCCGATCTGGAGAAATGCGGGGCCGTCCCGTATATCGAACTACAAGCGAAATCGTCGATTAACGGCGAGCCGCCTTAACAAGCTCGGCAACCTTGGCGACGACCTCGTCGATCGCCACGTCCTCGCGCTCGCCCGTGGCACGGTCCTTGAGCTCGACAGTGCCGTTCTTAAGGCCACGCTTGCCGAGCACCACCTGATACGGGAAGCCCATGAGGTCGTTATCGGCAAACTTAAAGCCGGGACGCTCGTCGCGATCGTCTACGACGACCTCGATACCCTCGGCACACAGGCCATCAACAATCTGCTCGCAGACGGTAGCGCACTCCTCCTTCTTGGGATCGAGCGGAATCACCGCGACCTCGTACGGAGCAACGGAGACCGGCCAGACGATACCGTGCTCGTCGTTGTGCTGCTCCACGACGGCAGCGAGCGAGCGGGACACACCAACGCCGTAGCAGCCCATGATCAGCGGCTTCTCCTTGCCGTCCTCGTCCATAAAGGTGGCACCCATGGCCTCGGAATACTTGGTGCCAAGCTGGAAGACCTGAGAGACCTCGATGCCGCGGGCAGCGGAGAGCGGCTTGCCGCAGTGCGGGCAGGGATCGCCGGCAACGACGGTTACCAGGTCGGCCCACTCGTCGACGGTAAAGTCGCGCTCGGGGCAGGCACCGGTAAAGTGATAGTCGACCTCGTTGGCGCCACAGGCCCACTGCTTGGACTCGCGCAGGCTCTCGTCGCAGACCAGACGAATGCCCTCGGGCAGGTTAACTGGTCCGATAAAGCCCTTATGCAGACCGTAGGTCTGGAGCTCCTCATCGGTCATCATACGATAACCCTTGCCAAAGACGTGCTCGGCCTTGCAGTCATTGAGCTCATGATCACCCGGGACAATGGCCACGACGGGCTTGCCCTCGGCGTCGATGAGTGCCAGCGACTTGCGCGTGCCGTTCTCGGGGAACCCAAAGAACCTTGCAACGGCCTCGATGGTGCCCATGCCCGGAGTCTCGACCTTGGTAAGCGTACCGTCGCCAGGACCCTCGGTCACAACGACCTTGGTGCTTGCGGCCTCATCGTCGGCAGCGAAGCCGCAATCGTCGCAGTAGACGAGCGAAGCCTCGCCGGCGTCGGCCAAAGCCATGTACTCGACGGAGGTATCGCCACCGATCTCGCCGGAGTCGGCGACAACGGGCAGAGCCTTGATGTAGCAGCGCTCGCAAATGTTGGCATAGGCCTGCTTCATCTTGTCGTACTCCTCCTGCAGGCTCTCCTGCGTGGCGGAGAAGCTGTAGGCGTCCTTCATGATGAACTCGCGGCCGCGCATCAGGCCAAAGCGGGGACGGAACTCGTCGCGGAACTTATCCTGGATGTGGTACAGGTTAACGGGCAGCTGTTTGTAGGAGCGCAGCTCGTTGCGCACCAGGGCCGTGACGGTCTCCTCGTGCGTGGGGCCCAGGACGAACTCGCGACCATGACGGTCGTCAAAGCGCACAAGCTCCTTGCCATAGGCATCGATACGACCGGACTCACGCCACAGCTCGGCATCGACCATAATGGGCATCATGAGCTCCTGGGCGCCGGCAGCATCCATCTCGTCGCGCACGATGTTCTCGATCTTGCGGATCGAGCGCCATGCGAGCGGCAGATAAGAATACAGACCGGCGGCCTCCTTGCGGATCATGCCGGCACGGAGCAGCAGGCGGTGGCTGGCGAGCTCAGCGTCCGCCGGATCCTCTTTAAGCGTCGGCGCATAGAGCTTAGACATATACATTGCTCGGGTCATTTATTTCTCCTCAATAAGCTTGTCGACCTCGGCCATAAGCGCGTCGACAATTTGGTCCTCAGCTACTTTACCAATGATCTGGCCATGCGAAAAGAGCAAGGCCTGACCACGTCCGCAAGCAACGCCCAGATCGGCATCAGAAGCCTCGCCGGGGCCATTAACGGCACATCCCATCACAGCGATCGAAAGCGGCGCGGAGTAGTTCTTAAGCCGCTCGGTAACCTCCTCGGCAATGGGAATAAGGTTAACCTGGCAGCGGGCGCATGTGGGGCACGAGACAATCTCGGGGCCACGGCGACGCAGGCCCAACGACTGCAGAATACCCCAGGCAACCGGCGGCTCCTCAACCGGATTGGCTGTGAGCGACACACGCATGGTGTCGCCAATGCCTTCGGAAAGCAAGATACCCAAGCCTACAGAGCTCTTGATGGTGCCCTGGAGCTTGGTCCCCGCCTCCGTCACGCCCAGGTGAAGCGGAACGTGTGGAATCTCACGCGACAGGGCTCGATAGGTATCGAGCGTCGTCTGTACGCTATGGGCCTTGGCGGAAAGCACAATGTTGGTAAACCCACGATCCTCAAAGTGCCGCACAAAGCGCTCGCTAGACATCACGAGCTTTTCGGGCTGCGTGAGGTCATCGCGCTCGGCGATATCCTGCTCAAGCGAGCCCGCGTTCACGCCAATGCGAATCGCGCACCCAGCGGCACCCGCAGCATCAATCACCGCGTCAACCTTGGCCCAATCGCCGATATTGCCGGGATTGATGCGAAGCTTGGCGGCACCAGCCTCGACGGCGCCGATGGCGAGTTTATGGTTAAAGTGAATATCGGCAACGATCGGCACCGGAGACTCGGCACAGATGGTGCGAAAACCCTCAAGCGCGGCCTCGGTGGGCACGCTCACGCGCACGATATCGCAGCCAGCCTGCGCCAACGCGCACACTTGCGCAAGCGTTGCCTGGGCATCAGCGGTATCGGTGCAGGTCATGGACTGAACCACGACCGGAGCGCCGCCACCGATCTGCACGCCGCCCACATGCACGGGGCACGTCAACTCGCGAGGCAAAGGATGGGATAAAGACAATCCAAACACTCCCCTACAGAATAAATCGAAGGATGTCGGAACGAAGCATATAGACAAACAGCAGCACAAAGAGCGCGATGCCCACATAGCTCACAATCGTCTGGACCTTGAGCGGAAGCTCGCGGCCAGCAATCTTTTGAATGATCTCGATGACCAGCTTGCCGCCATCGAGTGGTGGGATGGGCAGCAGGTTCATAAAGCCAAGCGAGAACGAAATGAGGGCGGCAAACGAAAGGAACGTGGCAGGGCCGGCAGCAGCAGCCTGTGAGGACATAACGCTAATGCCCACGATCGAAGAAGACTGATCGAGAATCTCCATCGTATGCTGCGGCTGGAGCAGGCGCATCACGCCCTCCGCTGTCTGCACGACATAGGAGAACGAAAGTCGAGCCGACGTGATGGGGTCTAAACGGACCACCTGCGTAGAGGCATACACACCTAGGCGCTCGTCCTCTTTGAGCGCAACCGCGGTCGAATGCTGCTTGCCGTCACGCTCGTACTCGATGGCGATATCGTCCTTACCGGCAGCCTTACCGATGGCATCGTAAACGTCCATCCAGGTAGAGCACGATACTCCGTCAACCGAAAGGATCGCGTCGCCGCCCTCGATACCCGCCTTGGCGGCAATAGACCCCTCGTCAACCTGACCGATCACGTTGGTATCCATCGGCACGGTGACACCCGCAATAGAGTAGATGCTCATAAGCAGCAAAAAGCCCGTCAGGATATTGACGAGAATGCCCGCGAGCAGCATAAAGGCGCGCTTGAGAAAGCCCTGGCCAAGATAGGTGTGCGAACGCTCTTGTGCAAGGAACTCGGCCTCGCCGCACGGCAGCTCCCACACATCGCCCTCGGTAGTCGCATGCTCTCGATCGAAACGGCGGCCGTCAAAGGTGGTGTAACCCGCCGCATCTCGTGGCAGCGTCTGATACTTGGTGGGATAGTAGCTCGGCGAGGGCTTCTCCCCTTCCTCATACCAAGGCGCGATAGAGCCCCAACCCAAGAGCAAGGCGCATGCCTCGAGCACATCCTCCTCGGAAAGCTCGAGCTCGACAGCAAGGTCGGCCACGGTCACGCGACCATGACGGTAGATAGCCGCGAGCACGCGATCGGCGCACGAGACATCGGTCGGATCCATACCGCAGATGGCAGCGTAGCCACCCAGCAGCAGCGGGGTCACGCCAAACTTGGTTCCAATGCGACGCGACGTGTAATGGATGTCAAAGCGGCACGGCAGGCCCAAAAAGAACTCGGTCACACGGACGCCGCAGGCACGCGCCGCCAAAAAGTGGCCGCCCTCGTGCAAAAACACGAGGACGGAAAGCATCAGCAGGCCCCAAAAGACCGATGAAAGAACGCTCAGAACAGTATCCATAAAACGAAAAAGCAATCCTTATGGGTTAGGAACGGGTTGCGGCGAGCGCCTGCGCAGCTTTTTCACGCGCCCACGCATCGATGTCGCGAAGCTGCTCAAACGAATCGACCGCCTGCATATCGTGGGCATCCATGCAGGATTCCACAATGCGATCGATATCGGTAAAGCTGCAGCCATCGTGCAGGAAGGCATCGACGGCGACCTCGTTGGCGGCATTGAGCACGCACGGCATGGTGCCACCCGTCTTGCCGGCACGCTCGGCCAGTGCCAGACAGCGGAAGGTATCCATGTCGGCAGCATCAAACGTGAGCTGTCCCAGCTCGCGGAAATCGATACGAGGCGCCGGGGTATCCCAACGCTCGGGATACGAGAACGCGAACTGGATGGGAATACGCATGTCGGAAGCACCGAGATGCGCCATCACGGAGCCGTCGGCAAACTCGACCATAGAGTGAATCTTGGACTGACGTTGCACGACCACGTTAATGAAATCGAGGTCGCAGTTAAACAGATGCATGGCCTCAATGCGCTCCAGACCCTTGTTCATGAGGGTGGCGGAGTCGATGGTGATCTTGGCACCCATGGCCCACGTGGGATGTGCGAGGGCATCGGCACGCGTCACGCGATTGAGCTCGTCGCGCGTGCGGCCAAAGAACGGACCGCCCGAGCAGGTGAGCCAAATACAATGAGCCTCGCGTGGGTTCTCCCCCAGATAGCACTGGTAGATGGCGGAGTGCTCAGAGTCAACTGGAATAAGCTGGCCCGGTTGCGCCAACGGCATAAGCAAGTCGCCACCGACGACGAGGGACTCCTTGTTGGCAAGGGCAAGACGCTTATTCGAGGTCAAGGCCGCATGGCTCGCTTCGAGCCCGGCAGCGCCCACAATGGCAACAAGCACACAGTCGACATCATCGCGACGTGCGAGCTCACAAACCGCCTGCGCACCAACACCGAGCTCCGTGCCCTCGGGCAGCTCCTGCAGCACGGCGTCATCGCCATGAGCGACATCGGCCACGGCAACCGCCGAAACCGAGAACTCGCGGGCAGCGGCAACGAGCTCGGAGGTACTGGAGTTAACGGACAGCGCCGTCACCTGCAGTCGATCGGCATGCTGACGGCACACGTCGAGTGCCTGCGTGCCGATAGAGCCCGTACAACCCAGGATGGCAACACGAAGGCGTCCATCGGAGCCATACGTCGTCTGGAATGACATTACAGCACGCCTCCGATCATCAGCATCAGCTGCGCGGTAATGCAGCCAAAGATAAGCGAGTCGCTACGGTCGAGCATGCCGCCATGGCCCGGGATAAGGTTGCCGGAATCCTTGACGCCCACGCCACGCTTGATGCGCGACTCAATGAGGTCGCCGATAACGCCCAGGATGGACACGACCAAGCCGCACAGCAGCGCATAGGGCAGGCTGAGTTTGTAGAAGTGCGTCGCCCACAGGATGAGCCAAATCAAAACCGAGCCCAGAATGCCGCCGACAAATCCCTCCCAGCTCTTTTTAGGAGAGATCTTGGGAACCATCTTGTGCTTGCCGATACGGCTGCCCACGATGTAGGCAAACGAATCGGAGACCCAAAGGGACGCGCAAACGCCCACCGAAAGCAAGGCGCCGGCAAAACCGGGCACGGCATCGCGCAGCAGCACGATAGCCGACAGCATAAAGCCAGTGTAGATGGGACCCATGAGCGTCACGGCCACATCAGAGATGCGGGTACGCGGCGACCAGACATACCAAATGCCCACAGCGAGCATCAGGGCAAAAAGCAGGGCATTCAGCAACATCGAATCGCCCAACGCCGACAGCGGAAAGAGTACGGCGGCAGCGATACCCATGCGCTCGTTAGCCATCTTGCCATCGAGCCTCGTCATACGGAAAAACTCATAGCAGCACAGACCGCTCATGACAGAAACAAAGATGGCCGTGGGCACGATACCCAAAACCAGGCACAGGATAAAGACAACGGCGTAAACGATACCGGCGGCGGCACGGGGGGTAAAGCCCCCAAGCCACGAACCGGTGCCATTCTTCGCTGCGGGCGCTCCCGCAGCGACAGCCTTGCGCTCAGATGTCTTGGGAGCAGTTGCCTTGGGACGATCGGACACGATTAAGCCTCCTCGGTCTTGCTCAGACCACCAAACCTACGGTCACGGCCCTGATAGGCCAAAATGGCGTCGACAAGGCCCCAACGATCAAAGTCGGGCCAATAGGTATCGGTGACGTAGAATTCGGAATAAGCCACCTGCCACAGCAGATAGTTCGAAAGGCGCAGCTCACCAGAAGTGCGAATCACAAGCTCAGGATCGGGAAGGCCGGCGGTATAGAGGTGGGAAGCCACCATGTCGTCATCAATTGCGGCAGGATCGATCTTACCGGCGGCAGCGTCGAGTGCGATCTGACGGACAGCGCGGGTAATCTCGGCACGCGCGCCGTAGTTGACGGCAAGCGCCAGCGTCATGCCGGTGTGATCGGCGCACTCGGCAAGACCGCGTTCAAAAACGTCGCGGGTCTTCTTGGGCAGCGCGGAAATGTCACCCAAAAAGACAACGCGCACGTTTTCGCGCTTCAGAAGCGGCAGCTCGTCGATGAACGTCTTGGCAAACAGGTGCATCAGAACGTTGACTTCGTGCTGAGGGCGATTCCAGTTTTCGGTCGAAAACGCATAGGCAGAAAGCACGTCGACGCCCAGACGCACGCAGGCGGTAATAATCTCACGAAGGGAGACGATACCCGCCTTGTGGCCCTCAGTGCGCGCAAGACCGCGCGACGTGGCCCAGCGACCGTTGCCGTCCATGATGCACGAGATATGGTGCGGAATGTTATTGAGGTCAAGGTCGGAAAAACCGACGCCCGCAGGGGCGTCGGCAAAGTACTCGACCAGTTTATGCTCGTCGTATTGCACCTTAGATCTCCATGACCTCGGCTTCTTTTTCCTTCAGAAGCTCCTCGACCTTGGCGACATACTCATCGGTGTGCTTCTGGACCTTGGCCTGCTCGCGACGGACATCGTCCTCGGTGAGCTCCTCATCGCGCTCGAGCTTGTTGTTGAAGTCACGACGGATGTTACGGATAGACACCTTGGCCTGCTCGGCGTACTCGCGGCACTCCTTGACGAGCTCGCGACGGCGCTCCTCAGTGGGAGCCGGGAACGGAAGACGAACGACGGTGCCATCGGAGTTGGGGGTAATACCCAGATCGGAAGCGCCGATGGCCTTGACGATAGCATTGATGAGTGCCTTGTCCCACGGCTCGATGAGCAGCATGTGGGCCTCGGGGGTCTTGACGGCGGCAACCTGCGTGACCGGCGTGGGAACACCGTAATAATCGACGGTGATGTCGGACAGAATGTTGGCATTGGCGCGGCCGGTACGGACCTTGGAGAAGTTATGCTTGAGGGACTCGAGCGACTTGTCCATATGGGCGGTGATGTTATCTGCCATGCTTAATCCTCCTGATAGACGAGCGTGCCGACGGGCTCACCCGAAAGCGCGCGCTTGACGGTGTCCTCGCCATCGATGTTGAGGACCAAAATCGGCATACGGTTATCCTGGCACAGTGCCGTAGCCGTGGAATCCATAACCTGCAGACCGTGGACGAGAACCTCGTGATAGGTAATCTTGTCAAAACGGACGGCATCGGCGCACTTGACGGGATCCTTGTCGTAGATGCCGTCAACCTTGGTGGCTTTAATCAGAATCTCGGCGCCGATCTCGCACGCACGAAGAGCCGCGGCGGTGTCGGTCGTAAAGTACGGATTGCCCGAACCGGCGGCAAAGATAACGACGTTGCCCTTGGAAAGGTGGTTGATGGCGCGACGGCGAATATAGGGCTCGCAGATCTCGTTCATCTGGATAGCGCTCATCACGCGGCAGGGAACATCGTTATGCTCGAAGGCATCCTGCAGGGCGAGCGCGTTCATAACGGTTGCCAGCATGCCCATGTAGTCGGCCTGAGCACGCTCCATGCCACCGGCAGCGCCGGCCATGCCGCGGAAAATATTGCCGCCGCCGACAACGACGCCGACCTCATGGCCAACGGCGAGCAGCTCCTTGACCTGCTTGGCAAGATGGTCGGTAACCTTGGGGTCGATGCCATATTGGCCGTCGCCCATCAGCGCTTCGCCGGAAAGCTTAAGAAGCACGCGTTTATATCGGATGTCGGACAAAGCGATCCTCCTTTAGATTGAACTCTCAACATTCTATCAAAGGCTCTAAGAAGAGCCATGAAAAAGCAGGCTGTGAGTAAAACCCACAGCCTGCTCATTACCAGCTACAAGAGCTTATTTACTCGCCACGGACCAGACGGTCAAAGGCAACGACGGTAATGGTGTCGCCGAGCTCCTTGGAGACCTGCTCTGCGTACTTCTTGATGGTGAGGGAGCTGTCCTTGATGAACTCCTGCTCGGTGAGCACGGACTGCTTGTAGAACTTCTCCAGACGGCCGACAGCCATCTTCTCCTGAATGGCCTCGGGCTTGCCGGACTCGGCAGCCTGAGCCATGTAGATCTGCTTCTCGTGCTCGACGGTCTCGGCCGGAACCTGATCGCGGGTAGCGCAGATCGGGGCAACGGCGGCAACCTGAAGGGCAACGTCGTGAGCGAAGGTCTTGAAGGATTCAGCCTGAGCGGTCTCAGCCTTCTCGAAGGCGAACTCGACGAGGACGCCGATCTTACCACCCATGTGGATGTAAGAAGCGAGCGCGCCGTTCTCAGCCTTGCGGGCAGCGAAGCGGGAGATCTTCATGTTCTCGCCCATGATGTGAATCATCTCGGTGAGCTCGGAGGAAACGGTCTCCTCGCCCATCGGCTTCTCGAGCAGAGCGTCGACGTCAGCAGGCTCGGTGGTAGCGACAACCTCAGCGACCTTGGAAGCAAAGCCGGTGAACTTGGCGTTAGAGCCAACGAAGTCGGTCTCGCAGGAGAGCTCGAGCAGAGCGCCGGTCTTGCCATCCTCGGAGACGAACGCGGCGACAGCGCCCTCGTTGGTCTCACGGCCAGCCTTCTTGGCAGCCTTGGCAAGGCCGTTCTTACGCAGAACGTCGACAGCGGCGTCCATGTCGCCGTCAGCCTCGACGAGAGCCTTCTTGCACTCCATCATCGGGGAGTCGGTCATCTCGCGGAGCTGCTTGACCATAGCGGCGGTAATCTGGGCCATTGTGGTTCCTTTCAAAGAGATGAAAAAGAATTAACTAAGACTGATTTACTCGGCCTTGGGCTCAGCGGCCATCTCGGCCTCGGAGACCTGCTCCTTACCAGAGCCAGCGAGGCAGGCGTCAGCCATGAGCTCGCACATAAGGGTGACAGCGGAGATAGCGTCATCGTTGCAGGGGATGCCGTACTCGACCTCGTCGGGATCGGAGTTGGTGTCGATCAGGGCGACGACGGGGATGTTCAGGCGCTGAGCCTCCTTGATGGCGTTCTCCTCGCGCTTGGTGTCGATGACGAAGAGAGCCTGGGGCAGACCCTTCATGTCGCGGGCGCCACCGAGGTTGGTCTGGAGCTTGGTGAGCTCCTTGCCGAGAACAGCCTGCTCCTTCTTGGGCAGAACAGCCATGCGGCCGTCCTCGACCATGGCCTCGAGCTCCTCCATGCGGTTGATGCGGGAGCGGATGGTGACGAAGTTGGTCAGCATACCGCCGAGCCAACGCTGGTTGATGTAAGGCATGTTGGCGCGCTCAGCAGCGTTCTTGACGGCCTCCTGAGCCTGCTTCTTGGTGCCGACGAATAGCACGTTGCCACCCTTGGCGACGTTCTTGACGAAGGTGTAGGCCTGGTCGGCGTCGAGGATGGTCTGCTTGAGGTCGAGGATGTAGATGCCGTTGCGCTCACCGAAGATGAACGGCTTCATCTTGGGGTTCCAGCGACGGGTCTGGTGACCGAAGTGGCAGCCGGCCTCGAGCAGGGTGCGGATATTAATCTTGGTAGCCATGTTAAACCTCCTGTGGTTTGCCTCCGCGCGGGGTCATCCTCCAAAACCAACCCGGACATGTGCTACCAAAGCCCGGGCACCACGGTATGAAGTAGCCGCGCGTGCGTGATAAAAACATGTTGCCGTGAAGCAACCCGATGAATGATAGCAGGAATGCCTCTTCCTGCCAACCCGCAATCAAAACCACACACCTGAGTGCGGCGCGGGACGTCCCAGCCACTATTCGCCGCGGGGATGGGCTTGAGCCACGGCGCGTTTGAGCCGATCGGGTGTGAGATGCCTGTAGATCTGCGTCGTGGACAGGCTCGCATGACCTAGCAGCTCTTGAACCGAGCGCAGGTCCGCACCGCCCTCGAGCAAGTCGGTCGCAAAGGTATGGCGCATCGCATG
>OGRK01001977.1_pt1 | contig 11505 bp, 5 predicted proteins | sample 1553471 | NCBI WGS metagenome assembly OGRK01 (sample SAMEA2580080, study PRJEB22360) | human gut metagenome | biome: human gut; feature: human-associated habitat; material: faeces | place: Denmark | collected 2008/2010
AAGGTTAAAAAATGGTTATTTGATATAAAAGATAATAAATTATTATATTCAATTGAAAATAAATATAACATTGTAAAAAAAGTTATTATTGAGGAAGATATAAAAACAACATTTGAAGAATTTGGAGACTTTAAAGTTAAATTTATTTGTGAACCTTTTTATTATAATTTATTAGAAAAAAATATAATAGTAACACAAAAACAAACGACTATATATAATAGTGGTGATTTTACAAGTGCCCCGAAGATAATTATATACGGAACAGGAGATTTACAGATAACGATTAACGATACTACTGTACAGATTAATAATGTTGATGAAAGAGTTTTGCTAGATAGCAAACTTTTTTTATGCCTAGATAAAGATAATAATAATAAAAGTATAGATATGATAGGAAATTTCCCTTTGTTAGATAAAGGGGAAAATACTATAACATGGATAGGAAGTATAACCAAGTTAGACATAGAACCAAGGACTATTTATAGATAGGAGGGAGTATTATGAATAAAGCAGTTAAAATATGTATTTTCAATAAAAATACTCCTAAAGAAACGGTAATTTTGAGTAATGGTGATGCAATACTTGATAATATTTGTACAAGCTGCAAAGTTACAGAAAATTTAGATGGGACATATGGATTAGATGCAGAGTTTATAATTGACGATGATGGATTGTGGGAATATCTACAAGAAGAAGCTATATTAAAAATAAAGGTTGATTATGGAGATGAATATTTCAGGATAACAAAACCAAGAAAAACACGAAATAGAATAATCATATACGCTATACAAGTCACAATATATGAAACTATTCACTTATGGCTTAATGATGTAAGGCCTACTGGATTAAATGGAACAGCAGCAATAAATTGGATATTAGATGGGGCGGTAGGAGTTAAAGAATTAGAAGTATATTCTAATATATCTGCATCTAATACTGCTTACTATGAAGATATGAATATGTATAAAGCTATACATGATTGTGATCAATCATTTCTCAACCGCTGGGGAGGAGAAATACAAAGAAGAGGATATCTTTTAAAAATACTTGATAAAGTAGGAAAAGATAGAGGAGTACAAATAAGGTCATGTAAAAATTTAAAAGGATTTGAAGCAAATACAGATGTAGATAGTATTACAACTAGAATTAAACCAAAAGGTTATGACGGAATAACCATTAATGGCTTTATAGATAGCCCTATATTGAATAATTATGCTAGAGCTTATACTAAAGAATTTACTTATAGTGATGTAAAAGTAAAATCTTCAGAGAGTGAAACAGAAGGATTTAACACACTAGAAGAAGCTCAGGCCGAACTAAAAAGGTTAGCACAATTAGAATATACCGAAAATAATGTAGATATTATCAGTGCGGATTATACTATAGATTTTGTTGATTTAAGTCAAACTGAAGAATATAAAAACTATATAAAAGCAGAAAAAGTTTATATAGGCGATGAAGTATCAGTTTTTGAAAGTAAATTAAATATAAATGTAGTTGTAAGAGCAATAGAAAGAAAATACAATGTTTTAACACAGAAAGTAGAAGAAATAAAACTATCAAATAAAGATATAGGTAGAAAATCAATAAATGACGTAATGATTGATATTTCAAAGGATATAGAAAAGAATGATAATTCAATAGAAAAATGGATACAAAGTTTTATAAATTCAGGAATAAAGGACAGTTATGTATTTTACAATAAAGAAGAATTAGTTGTATGTGATAGCCCTACTATAGAAGAAGCTATACATGTATGGAGATTCAATAAAAATGGATTAGCACATAGTGCAAATGGATATCAAGGACCATATGATGTAGCTTTAACAGCAAATGGCCAAATAAATGCAAATATGATTTTAGCGGGTACATTAAAAGGACAGTATATAGATGCTAGAAATATGGTTATAAAAGATGAAGATGGAAATGTAACCTTTTCAGTAGGTAGTGATGCGATTGTAAGAATGATACAAGGACTTATAGATATTTCAGATGAAGGTATAAGAATAAACTTACAAGATAGTGAAGGTAATATAGTAGGATATGTTGTATATGACGGTCAAGGAGTTCAAATATTTACAAATGATGATGAGCCAATAAGTTCATTCCATAGAGAAGGTTCATATGCTGAAAAGTTTGTTGTAGATAGATTATATTGCCCAGCGGTGGTTCAAGTCGCTGACCTAAATGGGTGTCCTTCAGACTGGTATATAGGGAAAACAGCTACAGGAGATAAAACAGGAAGAGACCAAAATAACAAGGCTGACTCACTTAGTACAGTTTTAAGAAATGTAAAAAATTATGGAACAAAATTTGATGCCAAACTTACAATCCATATAGAAGATGGATGTGTAATAAATGAAAAGGGCTTAGTCCTACAGGACTGTATGGGTACAGTAATTAGCTTAAAACTTGGGGCAAATGTGGTTATAAATTGTGAATCCTTTAGTATAGAGGACTTATCCAGTAGAATATTTATAGAGTATGTATCAGATAAAAGACTTGTTGGAGGGGACATAACTCAATCTGTTTATAATAAATACCCAATTATTAACTCCACTTCAGATGATTCAGTAATAAGTGTTCGCCATGTGGATTATATAGAAGTAAGAGGTGTAAGATTTGAGGGAGTTGAGGGAGCTACTGGTATTAAAGCATTAGCAGGAACAAATTTAGTTGTTGATGATTGTGATTTCTTTGGAGTAGACCAATGTCTAAAAGCAGATGGTAGCTCAAATGTGTCCCTTGGGTGGTGTTCAGGTAATGTTGATAAATTAGCATCAATTTATAATGGTTCAATTTTGACTACAAGCAGAAGAATACCAAAATATTCAAGTGAAGAAATGGTTTATGTTGCAGAAAATGCGATATTTATTAAAAGTCAATATTCTTATGTTCAATATGATACATTGCATAGTTCAAGTGGCTCATCACCAGGAGGAACAGGAGGAAATGGAACTAATTTAAATGATGTATTTTCAATACCGACTTCAAACCTTTACACAATGGTTGAGGGCACAGGTAAAGTCACCTCAGCTCGTAAAGGATATACAGGTCAGGGTAAATATAAGACTCTTAAAGCTCATAGGGGTTATATAAAATTGCCGATAGCTAGTATACAGTCAGTTATGGCGAATAAAAAATCTTATACATTAAAATTAAAATTAACAAGACTTAATACAGAGCATGGATATAACTCAAAAACTCCGCATCCAATATTTAGAGCAACAGGAGGTTCAGCAGGTGCAACTGATTATTGGGACTCAAATGTTAGATTTGCAAGGGGAGAAACTCAAACTCTTACTTTGCCAACAAGTATAGTACAGGCAATAGAAAAGGGAGCAGATACATTGGAGTTATGGGCATCAAGTAATCAAGAGCAGCAATATGCCTTCTTTGGTGATGTAGTATTGACTATAGAAGGGGAAAATACATCACAAGGCGATACCGATAAACCAGGTACTGATGTAGGCAGTGGTGAGACTGCATATTCAGCAGTAGGTACTACTACAGCCAACTTAAACGTTAGAAAAGGTGCAGGCTCTAGTTATGCAATAATTACAACACTAGCACAGGGCACAAAAGTAAATATAGTGGCTAAAGATAATGCGACAGGATGGTATAAAATAACTTATAATGGAGCTTATGGTTATGTATCAAATAAATACATTACTATAGAATCAACAGGTGGTGGAACAACTCCAGATAAAGACACAATTTATGATTTCCCATATGCAGATGAAATGGTTGAAGTAGCAACAACGTATTGGAGAGCTTGTACAGATGAATATGTAAGTGGGAAGGCATTTAGCCAGGGCTTAACTTATAGAAGTAGCGCAACTCCATATTCAGGAAGTTGCGTAGCCACTTTAGACGTTGCAAATTCGCTATTTGAAAAGGTAACAGATAAACAAGGTAATAGTAAGCATTATAAAGCAATTGATTGTAGTAGTCTTTCATTAGCAACTACAAAAGGGCATACTTACAAAGATGGTCCATACGGAAGTAAAGAAAATTTTGCAGCTTATAGACAAGATAGGTTACAAAAGAATAATAGCTACGACTGGACTTTTAATATGGTAAAAGCAGACGGAACATTAGCAAGAGATGCTGCATCTCAAGCCGAATATTTTGATAGAGTAGGATTAGGAATAGTATACTACAGAAATGTAGATACAGGGAAAACTTACGGAAGCATAGGCTCAGCATCAGACAACTTCGCTCAACTAAAAAAAGGGGACTTGATTTTCTACGCTAAAAAGTTAAACGGACAATATAAACAACCAGATCGTTACATGAAAGTGTCTCACGTTTCGATTTGCTACGGAAATGGTGAAAGTTCGGGTAAAAAATCAGTAATAGAAAGCACAAACATTACGACTAAAGTACATACCCTTCCAGATGGGAAAACTACAGTAAATGCTGGAGTAAGGATTGTAACATTAGAAGGAAATTATGGATATACAGATGATATTGTAATGGTAGTTAGACCTCAACCTAGCCACTATAATGGAAATATTCCAGGAGGTGGAACAGAAAGTGGAGGTACTGGCGGAGGTACAACAGGCGATGGAGTAACTGATACAGGTACTACAGAATATACAAATTGTGTTTCAGAACAAGGTACAATAGACGGCAATAAATATGTATATAAATTAAAAACTTGTAAAATAACAGCTTATGGTGGAGACAGTGGAAGTGCTTGTAATATACCATTGAATTTGGGTAAAACTTGCGGTTCGTTCAATTTACCATTCGGAACAAAAATCTACATTCCAAGCCTTAAAGGTAAAAGTATTACAGATGGTAACGGGAAAACAGTAACTTGCGATGGTATATTTACAGTAAATGACACAGGTGTAGGCGGAACAGACTTTGACCTTTACATGAGTACTAAGTCAGATACAAATGCAGAAAGTGTATTTGGAAATACAAGAAGAGAAGATGTTTACATATTAAGTTATGGCAGTGGATATGGTTATGCTTGGTCATACACACAAAGTTATAAATGGGCTTACAATAATGGAACTTTAAGCGCTTATAAAGTGGCTTTCAAGGACTATATCAAATACGGAGGTACGTTAATAAACTTCCTTAAATTCAAAAATGATGATGCAAATATAAGAAGCTCAACTTATTGGAGCATATTAAACAGTTAATAGGAGGTGTTAACTTGATTAAGTATGATTATGAAATAACTGTAAATGGAAATCAAGCAAAATTAAATAAAGACATATATTTATTCAGAGGAAATAAGAATGTACATTATTATTTTGCTGTAAAAAATGCTTCTTTTAATTTTAAAGGAAGTACAGATTTAATAGAAAAAACAAACGCAATAAACGCAGCTGTAACGGTTATAAAACCGAATAATGTAGAAGTAGCAAGTGCAATTGCAAAAGTTGAAAATGGGAAAATACACCTTAAGGTAACAGAAGATCTAATCGATGAAGAAATAGAAGTCGGAGATTTTGATTTGGTATTTGATTTGTTCGATGATACTGACGGGGCAGTAACAATTCCAAAAGTAATAGGACAATTCCATGTACTAGAAAGACCATGCACAACTCCCATTTCCGAATTGGTAGCAACTAACACAACAAATGAAGTAGACCAGGCTCTAACGGATTATGCTATTGTTACTTATGCAGAGCCTGTAGCTTCTACAAATGCAGACGGAACTTTTGCTAAAAAAACATGGGTAGCAAAAGAAAAAATTACAACAGCAGAGTTAAACAGAATGGAAGAAGGTATAAGCGATGTTAGTTCGCAATGTAAAGATATTGCGAACACAGGTAAATTGACAGATTTAAATACAACTGAAAAATCTAGCATTGTCGGTGCAATAAATGAGGTTTTTCAAAATGCCAGTAATGGTAAAACTTTAATTGCTCAAGCTATTACTGGCAAAGGTGTATCAACGAGTAATACAGATACATTTCAAACTATGGCAACTAATATAAACAGTATACAGACAGTTTCTGATGCGAGTGGCATTATATTTACTTTAAATAATAAAAAATACAAGCTATCCAAAAACGATAAAGGAGAATATATTGCCACTTTATTAGCTTATTCCGTAACAAGTAATTTAACTCACTGCACTTTAGATAATACTAATACTTCTATTGATTATGGAAATAAATATACTTGTAATATTTCGGTAAACAAAGGTTTTATTATAGGTTCTGCTATTATTACTATGGGTGGAACAGATGTAACCAGTACTGTTTTAAAAGGTAACATTATTACTATAAATTCTGTTACAGGTGATGTTATTATAACTGTGAATTGTGTTGAAGAACCAGCTAACCCTGTTTATGGAAATATAAAGGCAACTCCTAACTATACTTTTAAAATAAATGAAATTAAAGGAAAACTTGACCCCGATTTACAGGTTAGCTTAGCAACAGCTCCTAACTTAAACCAAACAATTACTATAACAAATAATACTCCCGAATATATTACAATATCTCCTAATACTCTTACTTTTACTCCCGATAATTATTCAGTGGCTCAAAAAGTTAGTATTTCACCTATAAGAAAAAATAATGATTATTTAAATAGACGTGGTGAATTAGTATTAAGTAGCAAAGGGGTTACTGATTATACAGCTAAATGTACTATAATTAATACAGATAATTACATCCATCCCTCAAATTGTACTTTAAGTGATAAAGTACTTGATATACACGCTTATGGATTAAATAGTGTTCCTACAACATTGAAATCAAGTGTTAATAATATTTCCTGTGCAGTTACACCAATTTCCAATGAAGGTGACGATAATGTTAGTAAAGCTACAGCTAATGGATTACAATATGTAACTATTGATGTTCCTAGTTTAAAACCATATCTTAATGATTCTAAAGGTATAACTGCTATTTATGTTAGTATGGGGTATCCTTTTGTAGATAAGAAGTTAAACTCTTATCTTAATTTGTTAGGTATTAATTCTATTAAAATGAATAATTCATCATATTTATTTGGTTATACAAAAAAACCTTCTACAAAAGGGTATGAAGCTGTAGACTCATATTTTTATACTTCATTTAACGAAAAGACTACAAGTGCCGATTTACATTTTAATGTATTTATGTTTAATCCTTCTGATGCACCTGTCGGAATTACTTATATGATTGATGATACTAATTATACAAGCATAGGAAGTACTGGTTGGTTTGATTATGGTAAGGATTTAACTAGCAAAATTAGTTCTTATAAAAATGTGTCTAAAGAATCGAACACCACTTTTGTTGCGTATCAAGTATATAACGGAATACTTAGTTTAGAGGATATAAATACTATTAAAAATGAGCTATTGGAAAATTTAGTTCCTAGTGAGGTTACAAATACAATAGACAACATGACTGTAAACGTTGGGGATACTATATTATCTACAGCTACTGTTCTTCCTACTGCATTAGAACCGATGTGTACTAAATCTATAACATTAAAGGATGATAAACTTATAAAAAATAAAAATGAGGTAATTGCCAAAGCAGAGGGTCAATCTTCTTTTACTACAACTATTTCTAAACCTCTCGCAGGTGGAAAAACTTATGATTATAATTTTGATACTAATGTAACTATAGCCCCAAGTTATATAAAGGATTTAACTGTTACCAAAGCAGAAGAAGGTGTAGTTATATCTAATCCTATTAGTGAATTAACTGTAGGGCAAGAATATTTATTAATTGGAACAACGCTTCCACCTCGTTTTGATGAAGAAAATATTGTTTATTATGAATCATCTAATATAGAAGTTGCTAGAGTTAGATATGGGCTTGTAGAGGCGTTAAAGGAAGGTTCTTGCACTATAACTGCTTATAATCATGATAAGACATATAGTTACCAAATGCCTCTTACTATAAAACCTAAAAAAGAACGTATTTTTACAAATATAAAAACTATCAATCCTTCTGATTATTCTTTTAGTGCTACTGATTATGAAGGTAATTATAGATTAATGAAACAAATTATAGAAGAGGATAGTGCTGGTTATGATAAAGTTGTTTTTCCTAAAGGTTCTGTTTTTAAATTAAAAATGCCTCTAGGTACTACATATAATGAAGATGGTAGTGTTAATAGTTATCAAGCAGAAAGTAGTATAATTCCTAACAGTAATACGGTTTATGATTTTAATAATTCTCGTATCGAAATGCAATTCTCTGAATATTTATCATTGGATTCAGTTTATAAAGATGGAATAAAAGTTACGCGTGGATATAATTTGTTTAATTTTACAACCAAAGATAACCCAGAATCTTCTATTGGACAATATCAAACGGTTCTTGAAGACTCCGAAATACGAAATTTAACTATAGTAGGTGAAAGACAATTATTCCCCGAACAATATAATGATAGTGATGGTGGTTGGCAAATACGTTATGTGAATTTTGCTACTTGTAAAAGATGTGGTATAGTTAATTGTGACATTGGTTGGTGTACTGGATTTAATATAGGAAGTGTTCATGGGCAACAATCATGGTCACCTATTATACAGGGAAGTCATATTGAATGGGGAGCAATAAATTATGAAACTGGTGAAGATGATACTACAACTTATACAGATAGGGTTAGAATTAAAAAGGCTAATATTTGTCAGTTACATAAACGAGTTATAAATAAATATACTAATGACAATAGTTATTCTGTTGGTATATGGGCTGGATATTTAGGTTATGATTATATGGGAGCTAGATTTTATGATATATTCTTTTATAAACATGATGAGGCTACTGATACATATGAGTATCTTGGTTGTCATAAATATGAATATTTATATGGTATATATGAATTCCCTAAAGATGCTACTCATTGTAGACTTGTGTTTTATCAAAAACGTTTACCTCCTAGCGGTGGATTAAGTTATTTAAGCGATGGAATAATGATGATAACACATCTTCCAACAGGTGTTGATTGTTATATTGAGAATTGTTATATACACGATAATTATGCTAGTGGATTTGCTTGTTGTGGTGGACAGAGATTCTTAGTTAAAAATTGTAAATTTGAACGTAATTATGGAAGAGATGGATTAGGTTGTCATGTAGATTTTGAAGATGGTAGAGAAGGTGCAAACTGTTGTATAGTTAGTAACTGTACTTTTGACGATAACTATTACGGATTTATAATGCCTTCGGGATTATACGAAGTATTACATGATAATGAATTTAATGGTTGTGGTGTAAAAACAACAACTGAAAGTATTTTGATGTTTAATAATATTCATAAAAATACGCATTTTACTAGACAAGAAATAGGTGAGGCTATTGTAGCAAATAGTATTTTTAGTAATGTTACTATGAATGAAGTTGCTAGAAGTGATTGGGAAAAGGATTATAAGTGGAAAATGCACATGATTAATAATCATATGATATAAATTCGCAATTTAAAAATATTATGAACTAATTTACCAAGTAAGTAAGATCATAGAGCAGTTAAAAAATGGTATTTAAACCAAATTATAGTATAATAACTGTAAGGGGGTGAAAAAGATGTAAAATGTGAGAATACAAAAAATAAAAACAACTATATAATTAAAAAAACTAAATCTATTTTAAAAAGGACTGTAGCGGTACAGTCCTTTTTTATTTACAGAAAGGAATTTTGCATGAATGATGAATGGTTAAAAGACACACTAAAGAGACACGATGAAAGGCTGCAAAGACATTCTGAAAGAATAGACAAACTAGAAAATACACAGTCTGAAATGGCAGTAAAAATAGAAAATCTATGCAATACTATAGACAAATTAGCAAGCAACTTAAACAAACTAACTTATGCAATTATAACAGCATTGGTTAGTTTTTTCTTTTATGCAATACAAAATAATTTATTTAATTAATAGGAGGTAGTAAGATGAAATTTAATATCAAAGAACAAATAAAAAATAAATACTTTTGGGTATCAGTGGTTTCACTTATAGTTTTAACTGCTCAACAATTCAATTTAACTTTTATTCCAGCTAATTTCCAAGATTATGTCAATTCAGTACTTCCTATATTAGTAGCTATGGGAATATTAAACAATAATGCTACTCCAGGAGTTGGGGAATAAGAATAGGTATAAATACTTTATAAGATAACGGTAAGGCGCTTAGAAAGTCGATAGGAAGGTCGATTTTTTAAGCATCTTTTATTTTCAGAAAAGGAAGTGTTATTATGAGTAAAAAATATTTAGTAGCTATAGATGCAGGACATGGTATGCATACAGAAGGTAAACAATCAGTACCAATGTCAAAAAATTTGTATATAGATAATGAATTAGTAAGAGCAAAAGGAAAGATCATAAAAGAAAATGAATGGAACAGAGGTGTAAGTGAATACCTAGCTGCTGCACTAAAAAGATGTGGTATAGATACAATGTTTACTGCAGATATGACAGGTAAAACAGATATTGCCTTGTCTACTAGAGCAAGTAAAGCTAATAAAGCTAAAGCAGATATATTAATTTCAAATCACTATAATGCAATAGGAAGCTGTGCTAAATGGCAAACTCGAGTTAAAGGGTTATTAGTATTAAGAACTAAAAATTGTTCTGAAAAATCTATAAAATTAGGAAAATTAGCAGTTAAGCATCTTAAAAAAGACATAGACTATGAATATAGTTATGGTTTAATGCGCGATGTAGATATGAGTGGATTTACATTAGCTATACTTAGACAAACAACAATGCCAGCAATATTAATCGAGTATGGTTTTATGGATTATTGGAATGAAGCAAAACTTATGCTTGATAAAAAACATCAAGAAAAATGTGCTGAAGCAGTTTGTAAGTCAGTATGTGAATATTTCGGAGTAACTTATATAGCAGAAAAGCAAGAAGCTAATAAAACTAAGTATGTTAGAATATTACAAGATATAAACATACATAGCAAACCAGATTTTGATGCTGCTAATGTAATAGGTAAAGTTACTGCTGGTGGAGCTTATACTGTAGTAGAAACTATAAAAAGAACTGGAACAGATATGTATAAACTAAAATCAGGAGTATATATAACAGCATCACCAAAATATGTAGAAGTGTTTTATAAATAGGATTATCGGACGCGACCGATAGCGACCGATAGCGACCGATAATGTATAAATATTTCAAATACAGTCGATACTTCTAATAAAGGAGGTGTCGGCCATGAAAAAAATAGCATTGGAAATAACAGGGCGCATTGCATATCTAGGAATTGGAGTAGCAAGTGCTATATTAATAATGATGTAATGGTAGGCCAAGGGATTATCCCTTAGCCTATTATAATTTACTAGCTTTGTACTGATAGTTAACCTTTTTATAAAAAAATGATAAAAAGCTTGTCCACGTATATTTTTGAATTTATATGATATTAAAATTAAACTGGATAAATGAAAAATTAAAATATAAAAAAATGCTATACCCAAAATACGAAATATATAATAAATAAATATAAGTAAAATATAAAAAATCTAAAAAAAGTGTATAAAAATTTTTAAACTGGAAATAATATAAGTATAATAAATAAGAATTAAA
>OGRK01001981.1_pt1 | contig 11490 bp, 12 predicted proteins | sample 1553471 | NCBI WGS metagenome assembly OGRK01 (sample SAMEA2580080, study PRJEB22360) | human gut metagenome | biome: human gut; feature: human-associated habitat; material: faeces | place: Denmark | collected 2008/2010
GTATCGTTGACCTGTGCAAGGAGTTCCCGCAGATCGGTATTCGTATCTCTATCGAAGGTCTGGAGCGGACCAACAACGAGATTCGTGGTCTGCAGAACGGCTACCAGCGTGGTTATGGCACGCTGAAGAAGCTGCGTGAAATGGGTATGAAGGATGTTGGCTTTGGCATGACCGTTCAGGATAAGAATGCCCCGGATCTGGTTCCTTTGTACAAGATTTCCGATGAGATGGGCATGGAGTTTGCAACTGCTTCTCTGCACAACAGCTTCTACTTCGTTGAGGCGAAGAACATCATCCACGACCGTCCGATGGTGGCAAAGAACTTTGAGAATCTAGTCAATGAACTGCTCCGTAGCAACAGCCCGAAGAAGTGGTTCCGTGCATACTTTAACCACGGCTTGATCAATTACATCTACGGCCAGAAGCGTCTGCTGCCTTGCGACATGAGTTTTGATACTTTCTTCATCGACCCGTATGGAGATGTTATGCCTTGCAATGGCACCAAGGATAAAGAGGTCATGGGCAACTTGAACAATCAGACATGGGATGAGCTGTGGAACAGCCCGGAGGCTGAGAAGGTTCGTGCAAAGGTTCGCTGCTGCGACCGTGACTGCTGGATGATCGGCTCCGTCAGCCCGGCTATGCACAAGTATATCTGGAAGCCTGCTACCTGGGTTCTGGTTCATAAGTTCAAGGCTCTCTTCACCAAGCATCCGTACAGCATGTATGAGCTGAAGATTTGCCGTGATTACCGTGATGGCAAAGTCACCAAAGAGGATTTGGATAAGTGCAGCACCTGTGATATGAACTGTGTGATCAACAACGGTCTGAGTGAAGCTTCTAAGGAGCAGCTGAAGCATAAGACCGGCGAGGAAATTGTGGACGCTGATATCGCACAGCAGATGAAGGAGTAATAAAAATGAATATAATTGAGCTGGTGAAGAAACCAAGATTGATTATTTATAAAATAGGAATCAAAGGCTGGATTAAAGGCTTTGATGATGAAACATATTTAAAATTAATGTACTGGGCCAAGATGGGAAAAAAACTGGATTTAGAAAATCCGGTAACATTTAATGAAAAACTTCAATGGCTAAAACTTCACAATCAGAACCCGGAATACAGTAAAATGGTGGATAAATTCGAGGCAAAAAAATGGGTAGCTGAAAGAATTGGAGACGAATATATTATTCCTACACTAGGAGTATGGAATTCATTTGACGAGATTGATTTCAATCAATTACCGAATCAGTTTGTACTAAAATGCACTCATGACAGCGGGGGGCTTGTTATTTGTAAGGACAAGAATCATTTCGATAAGGTAAAAGCAAAGAAAAAGATAGAAGCTTCGTTAAAACGAAATTACTTTTTAGTTGGACGAGAGTACCCCTATAAAGCAGTCAAACCGAGAATAATTGCAGAACAGTATATGGAAGATACTGCGACAAAAGAGTTGCGAGATTATAAGATTTTTACGTTTGATGGCATAGCAAAAGCTCTGTTTATTTCTTCGGATCGTCAATCTGGTCAGACGACTGCCGATTATTTTGATATTAATTTTAAACCGCTTGATTTTACATGGGGATACCCGCATTCGAAAGTCTTGCCATCCAAACCGAAGAGCTTTGATCAAATGGTGAAAGTAGCAGAATGCCTGGCTAAAGACACGGTGGAGTTGCGTGTGGACTTTTATGAAGTAAATGGTAAAGCGTATTTTGGAGAAATGACATTCTTTGATGGAAGTGGTTTTGATGAATTCCATCCGGAAGAGTGGGATAAGAAGTTTGGTGACATGATTAAGCTCCCTGAACAAGTGGGGGGGGGTACGCAGTAATTCATAATGGTTGGGTTCTATGGTGCCATAAAACCAGTACAAGTGATTGCTTGACAGATTATAAATTTTCTGTTTTGATGGAATCCCTAAGATAGTTTACGTTGGTAAAGATAAGGCAGATGATCCAAGAACAGATTTCTTCGACATGGACTATAAGCATTTGCCAATCAGAATGAGAGATCCAAATGCAGAAGAAATGCCGAAAAAGCCTGAACACTTTGAACAAATGAAGAGCATTGCCGCGGAATTATCAAGGGGAGTGCCACATCTGCGAGTTGACTTTTATCTGATTAATGGACACATATATGTTGGAGAGCTAACATTTTATCATTGTAGTGGTTTCGCTGAGGTCAAACCGGAAGAATGGAATCTCATTATGGGAAACTGGATAAAAATATAAAATAAAGAGAATAAAGGAAAATCTATCATGAAGGATATTAGCGTTATTATACCGGTTTATAATACGCCATTGGATAAGCTTGAAAAATGTATAGAATCAGTTCTAAAACTTAAGAATAAATGCAATATAGAAGTTATTGTTATTGATGATGGTTCAAAGGAATATATAAACAAATTCTTTAAGGAAAAATATGTTGGCGAGGTAACATACCAGTATAAAATAAATGGTGGAGTGAGTTCTGCCAGAAATATGGGATTGGATGTTGCAACAGGGAAATTTGTCTGTTTTGTTGATGCAGATGATATCATTGTAGAAGATGCTTTTGCAAATTTAGAAAAAATTGAAGATTATCAAATGATTCTCTTTGATATGGAAGTTTTCGAAAATAATAAAATAGATATTTGGAAGGTATTAAAGTGTAACCGGGGACTCGTTGGTAAAAAGGAAATTCTTGTAGAACTTCTTACTAGCAATCGTATGAATAGTCCATGCGCAAAACTTTTTTCTAATGAATGTATACAAAAAAATAAAATAAGATTTGATGAAAAGATGGTTACTGGTGAAGATATGAATTTTGTCATGGACTTTCTAGTAAGCACATCAAAATACTATTATACAGGGGAAAGCGCATATTGTTACCAAAGGGAAGATTCTTCAAGAATAGCAAGAATTAAGCGATATCCGGATGTATATTATGATAATATGTGCTATCTGAATAACAGACAGGCTTCTATTATAGAGAAGTATAAAATGGAAGAATACAGAGGGAATTTAGTAGAAGATCAGATTAATGGGGCGTACAATTATTTATCTGATTTAATGATGTTACATCTTTTTACAGATACTAGAAAAAAAAGGGTAAGTAAAAACATTAAAGAGCTTGATTGTGATACTGCGACGATGTCAAAAAAGACATTGATTAAGTATGAGATTATTCGTAAAAGACAATGGCTTGTAATGTATTGCTTGGCATTTATTAGAATGCTTTATCTAAAAGTAAAATGAAATTGATAGAGAGGGAGGAATACATTTGTGATATATATAGTATTTTTCTTGATATCGTGTTTTCTAATATGGCTGTCAGAAAAAAGTCCAAGTCGATATATTGGGAAACTTTTGGCGTTTATTGCAATTCTGATACCATGTATATTGGCTGGTATGCGGGCAGATACAATTGGAACAGATGTTAGAGTCTATGTAGAGCCGATGTATAATGCAGCGAAGCAGTCCACTAGTTTTTCTTCCTATATGGATCAAAGATGGTATGTAATATGGCGGTATATGTATGTCAATAAATTTGAAATTGGATTCACGACATTAGTATATTTGATAGAAAAATTAGGAGGCTCTCTAGGAACAGTTTTGTTTTTTATTCATGCTCTAATACTTGCTCCTATATACTTAGGACTGAAGAGAATGAAAAAGTCATATCCTGTCTACTTAGGAATGCTTGTCTTTTACTTGCTTTTCTATAACACATCATTGAATATGATGAGACAATGGATAGCAATGTCTATTCTTTTCTATGGGCTATCGTATTTAATTACTAATGAAAAGATAAAATATTTTATAACGATAGTAGTTGCATGCTTATTTCATACAAGTGCATTAATGGGAGTGGTAATCTATTTTCTCTATATGTATTCTCAAAAACAAAGAGAATATATAAAAATTGCTAATTTTAAGTTATCTGGCTCTCTTGCTCCGGTTAAAGTCTTTATATACGGCTGTATCGTGCTGCTTTCACTAAATGTAATTGCGGCTTTGTTAAGAACCTTTGGCTTGGCAAAATATGCGGGTTATATCCAAGGAAATGGGTCGATTTATCTTATGCCAAATCAAATTATACTTCGCTTGCCAATAATTATACTACTCATAATTAGGTGGAGAAGGATACTGACAGAGGATGAACTTACTCCGTTTTATGGATCAATGCTTGTATTGGATTTGTTGGCTTCACAATTGATTAGTATTAACGTGTATGCATTTAGAATTGCATCCTTTTTTTCTGAATACAACATGCTCTCATATTCGGCATTGGTTTATGCTGGAAATAGAAAATATCGAACAAATCGATATGTGACTTTATTATATGTTCTAGCATATATGGTGTATTACTGGATATATTATTATGTCATAACAGGAACTCATGCAACTTTCCCATATATGTTTGCCTAAAAGTGATGTGGAAAGGAAGTAATATATGGTTGGATTATTAACATTAGATTCGAGAATATATAATTATGGCGGATTTTTGCAGGAAATGGCATTACAGGATGCCATTAATAGCCTTGGTTATGAGTGTGAGATTATTGATTATGAAGTTAGTCAAGAGCTTAATACGTTTAGCTTGAAAAGAGGAATCAAGAATTTTTCTTTTGATAAGATAAAGAAAAAGCTGACAAAAGAAAAAACGATTCTGCTGTCCAATCCAGTTTCTGATTCGATTACAAAGCGCAAAAGAGCGTTTGATAAATATAGAGCACATAATCTTGTGCTATCAAAAAAAATGAGTTATAGTGATTTGCATAGTATTGATCTAAACTATGAACAACTCGTTTGTGGAAGTGATCAAATTTGGAATCCGGATTATAATATTCCAGCTTTTTTCTTGAATTTTGGAAGAAAAGATTGCAGAAAAATTATCTATGCAGCAAGTATTGGAAAAGGTCAACTATCTTGCCTTGAAAAGAAAACATATTCGAAACTATTAGAGTTTCCAGACTATATTTCGGTACGAGAAGATTCAGCTCAGAAGCTTATTTCAAGCATAACAGAGAAAAATGTGGAATTGGTTTTGGATCCAACATTACTACATCAACAAAAATATTGGATAAAAAAGGCTGATGATTCATCTTTGAATCATAGAAACTACATTTTTTGCTATTTTTTAAATCTGACTGACGAAAAAGTGAAATCCGCTAATGAATTTGCAAGAAAAAATGATTGTGAAATTATAGCAATACCTTATCTCCATAATGAAATGGAAGAGTATTCAGAAAAACTGGAAGGAAAACTTCTTTCAGAAGTGAATCCTGCTGACTTTCTTAATTTGATTCGTAATGCTGAAACTGTTATAACAGATTCTTTTCACGCAACAGTCTTTTCGATTATTTTTCAAAAAAATTTTTGGTGTTTTGGGCGCAATGCAGGAACTTATAATATGAATACTCGTCTTCATACTTTGCTTGGTTACGTTGAAATGCAGGATAGGATGATTGCGCCAGAAGATTTGAAAAATAAAACTCATTGTATACAGATGAATATTGACTTACATAATTTGGACAAGAAACAGAAGGAGTCTATTGCATTTCTAAGTAATGCGCTTGAAATATTATAAATGCTTATAGGTTGGAGGTGGTAAAAGAGTGTATATAAATCAAAGAAAAGCAGGGGTTATTCTTTCCTATGCTGGACAGTTAGCAAAAATAATGATTAGCATAATCTACACTCCAATTATGCTTCGACTGTTAGGGCAAAGCGAATATGGACTTTATCAGTTGGTCTATTCTGTCGTTTCCTATTTGAGTTTATTGAGTTTGGGCTTTAGTAGCTCCTATATGAGATTCTATTCTCGCTATAAAGCACAGAAAGATGAAGATGGCGTGGCACGGCTAAATGGAATGTTCCTATTGATATTTGCGTCACTTTCGGTTGTATGTATTTTATGTGGTTGTGTGATGTTGGGGAATATCAGGGCAATTTTTGGTAGCGGTTTGACAGATTCTGAATATGCTACTGCAAAAGTTTTAATGGCTCTGCTTGTTGTTAATCTTGCATTAACATTTCCAAATAGCGTATTTACATGTGCAATTACAGCGCATGAGAGATTCTTATTTCAGAAATTTCTGATTTTGATTCAGAATATATGTAATCCATTACTGGCAATACCACTACTTATTATGGGATACGGATCCATAGGAATGGTTTCGGTAACAACATTTTTGACACTGCTCGTATTGGTTATGAACATATACTATTCTTTCCATAATCTTCATATTAGATTCCGCTTTAGAGGATTTCAAGCTAGCTTACTCAAAGAAATGTGGGTGTTCACATTTTTTATCTTTATAAACCAAATTATTGATCAGATAAATTGGAGTGTAGATAAATTCCTATTAGGTAGATTCGCTGGCACAACAGCAGTAGCAGTTTACGGAGTCGGTGGACAGATTAATTCCATGTACATTGAGTTCTCATCATCTGTTTCAAATGTTTTTGTCCCAAAGGTAAATCGTATTGTTGCAGAATCTGGTGATGATAGAGAACTGACAAAACTCTTTACAAGGGTTGGACGTATTCAATTCATAATACTTGGTCTGATATTGTCGGGTTTTACTTTTTTTGGTATTCCTTTTATAAAAATTTGGGCTGGTCCAGAATATGGAGCTTCATATGCTGTGGCATTGCTGTTAATTATTCCGGTTACAGTTCCATTAATACAAAATTTGGGAATCGAAATTCAACGTGCAAAAAACATGCATAAAGCAAGAGCAGTTGTCTATTTGGCAATCGCAATTGCCAATGTATTTATCAGTATTCCTCTGATTAAACTTATAGGTCCAGCAGGTGCGGCTCTTGGAACCGCGATTTCCTTATTTGCAGGTAATATCATTTTTATGAACTGGTATTATCATGCTCGTATTGGAATGAATATGTTTTATTTCTGGAAAGAAATTGCGAAATTCATTCCGGCATTAATCGGGCCATGCGTGGTTGGCATTATCATTATGAATTTTGCAAATATTACAGGACTTGTTAAATTGGGAGTATTTGCAATGGTCTATACAGCTGTGTACGGACTCTCAATGTATTTCTTAGGAATGAATGAAGAAGAAAAGCAACTTGTTATGGGGCCAATTAGAAAAATCTTAAGGAAATAAGAGATGAAAGAAAAGAGAGAATATTGGCAAAGTATCCGAGGAATCTGTATATTGGCAGTAGTATTAATTCACTCTTTGGGTGGATTTGATTATTCTACTGGATATAGTGTGGAATTTGTAATTCTTCGCCAGATTATAAACTTTGCTGTTGCTACATTTGTTTTTATGGCTGGTTATTTTGTGAATGTCGATGCGTTGTCTGATAAAGAATTCAGTTATAAACACTGGATAATTTATCGGGGGGGGGCGACTGTGTATCCCATTTATAGTTTGGTCACTATTATATAGTGGTTTGAATTTTTTAAAGATTGCACACAGTGGCAATGAGATTCATTGGATGGGCTTTATCTACCGATTTATTGTGGGTAAATCAGCAACTCCGTTTTACTATATTGTTGTTTTGGTGCAGCTTGCTTTGATTACACCTTGGCTAGTCAAAATTGTAAAACAAAATGGAATTACCAGTAGAATTTTATGGTTAGTAACGCCGCTTTACTTGATGTATTTGTATACTTGGAATTGTATAGTTGGTACCTCACCGCGTCTATATGAAACATTATTCCCAGCATGGTTTGGCTTTTATTACTTAGGAATTCATGAGCGCTGCGGATCTAAATTGAAATGCAATGGATATGCGGCGGCAGGTGCGCTCGCATTAAGCTGCGTTGAAGCGGTTGGATTGAGAGCAGTAGGATTCGATATTGGATTCTATACGAGTCAGATAACAGTTGGTTCATTCCTTTATTCTGTTACCATAATTGGCTGGCTTCTAAAGAAAAGTGAAAATAATCGTAGAGGCTGCCGTATGCTATCAAAGATAGGTGATTGCTCGTATGGAATTTTCTATATTCACATGGCAGTGCTGATGATTGTTGGCGGGTTTATAAAATGTGGGGACTGGTATGTTTACTGGATATTGCGATTTGCACTGACTGCAGCCATTAGTTACATTATAGTTCATATTGCTCAGATAGTATTGAAGAACCATAAAAAATTGTTGCGATATATTGGATTTGTATAAAAGGTACTGGTGGAGGAGGATACACGAGTGAGGCCAGAAAAAGTATATGCTTGTTATAGCAAAGATAAAGATGTGAGATTGAGCAGTTCTTCTGGAGCGGTATTTTCTTCTCTGGCAGAGTATGTGCTTAATAAGAATGGCATTATTTATGGTGTTGCAATGTCTGAGGATTGCTATTCGGCAGAATTTATTGCAGTTACGGATCGAAGTGAACTAATAAAACTCCGCGGATCAAAATACCTGCAAGCAAAAGTTAGAGATACATTTAAGAAAGTTAAGGTAGAATTGCAAGCAGGAAAACTTGTGCTATTTACAGGAACAGGTTGCCAAGTAAACGGGTTAAAGAAGTTTTTGGAAAAAGATTATGAAAACTTAATCTGCATGGATGTGATTTGTCACGGAGCACCATCACCTGCATTGTGGAGAGAATACGCACAATATCAAGAAAAAAAGTCTGGTGGAAAGCTGAAAGGAATTAATTTTCGCTGCAAGGATGAAAGTTGGATTGATTTTGGCATGAAGGAAGTTTTGGACAATATTCCAGAAGATTCCGTAAAAAAGTTTTATATATCTAAAGATAAAGACCCATATATGCAAATGTTTCTGAGAGATTACTGCCTACGTCCTTCTTGCTATGAGTGTGTGGCTAAAAAAGAGAAAATGTCTGATTTAACAGTTGCGGACTTCTGGGGAATTAAAGAAGTTGCTCCGGAAATGAATGATGGGCTAGGAACCTCTCTCGTGTTAATCCGAACAAAAAAGGGACAAGAAATATTTGATTACACTAGCAATAAAATGAATTTAAAAGAAGTTACATATGAATCTGGTGTACAAGGAAATCCAGCTGAATACAAGTCATGCGCAAGGCCATCACAGAGAGATACTTTTTTTGATGATATGCATACAATGAGTTTCGAAGAACTGGAAGGAAAGTATGCAGCTCCGATAAAATATTCCTTAAAAACAAGAACTAAAAGGAAAGTAAAGAAAATAATAAAAAATATGCTTCGAGTAATCGGGGGGGGGCAGAACGTAAATAATACAGACTATGGATTAGTCTTTGTGTTCAATTGTGAGGAATGATGATGAAAGAGATACCAGTACTATATAAAAGAAAAGAAGAGTGTTGTGGATGTACAGCTTGTTATGCTATTTGTCCGAAAAAAGCCATATCTATGGTGGAAGATGAAGAAGGATTTGAGTATCCGCAGATAGATGAAAACGAATGTGTTTGTTGTTATCAATGCTTAAAAGCCTGTCCGTTTAAGTCTATGTAATAGTATATATAGTTGGCAATTTGGTTTGACACATTTTAAGAAATGAGGAAACAGAAAAATGGGAAAAAAGAAAATAAAATTAATGCTTCTTGGAGCAATGGATAAGTTAGAACAAGTAAATGCTACACAGGTGGAAAAAAACAAATATAAGGATAAGCGTAGAATTCAGATATGTAATAGTACGAAATTAAGTAAAGAACAAATAGCAGAAGTTGATAATCTGTATGTTGACAATTACGGAAAGAAAATCCCCCTGTGTTGGCATGAAAGCTATACGGCATATACAGGAAAATTTGATAAAAACTATTTTCCTGAATTATTGTACATTCCTAAATTCGAGAGGTACATGAATTTTAATTCTAGTTTAGCCAATGTCCTTGAGGATAAAAACCTTCTTTATGTGTTTGCTAAAAATGCTAATGTTAAAATGCCGAAGCGTTATTTAGCATGTCAGGAGGGATTATATACAAATAAAAATAATGATGTAGTGAATTTTGATGAGGCGGTTGCGTACATATCAGATTTAGGTGATTGTTTTGCAAAGCCGTCCATTGGTACAGATAGTGGTAATGGTTGTGGCGTATATTGTTTGGTTGGTGGTATTGACAAGCTTTCCGGAAAAACGTGTAGAGAGGTTTTGAGCGGATTAGGTGAAAACTTTGTTTTGCAAGAAAGAATTAAATGTCATGAGTCGATTAGAAAGATATATGCTGGAAGCGTAAATACTTTTCGCATTATGACATATAGATGGCATGATAGTATAGTTTCGGCTCCTGTTATTATGCGTATCGGTCGGGGGGGCACTTCTTGGACAATGCCCACGCAGGTGGAATGTTTATAGCATTATCTGAGGATGGAACGCTTCACGAAAAAGCTTTTACAGAATTTGATGATTCGTTTTCGCAACATCCTGATTCAAGGTTAGTATTTGATGGATACAAAATTGATAAATTACCAGAAGTGGTCAATACCGTAAGGAAGATGCATTATCTCATGCCATCTATAGGAGTAATTAACTGGGACATGACTATTGATGAGACAGGAACACCTGTTTTAATAGAAGCTAATGTGAATTGTGGAAGCATATGGCTTTTTCAAATGGTGCATGGATGCGGTGTGTTTGGAGAACAAACACCAGAGATATTACAGTGGATTCGTAAAATGGATAAACTTGAATATCCTGAGAGAATTAAACATCATTTTGGAGATTAAAGCATTAATAATCTTATTGATCTATCGTGTGAAGTGTCATACGGTATCCACAGATTGATGAAAGCAAGTGTGTGCGGTGCTACCAATGTATCAAAGTATGCCCAATTAAAGCAGCACGAGCACGGTAAGGAGAGATATGAAAACAACTCATGGCCGCCGGAATCGGCAGCCGATTTGGAACGGGCATTAAGCAGTTGGAGTCGGTGAATGCTTCAAATCACATCATCATGGACTACTCAATCCATGATGCGATTGAGGCTGGCTTCAATCATGTGGTCTTTATCATCCGCAAGGATATTGAGAAGGAATTCAAAGAGGTTATCGGCGATCGCATTGCCTCCATTTGTTCTTCTCATAATGTAACTGTTGACTATGCTTTCCAAGATATCAATGATATCCCGGGAACTCTGCCAGAAGGCCGTATAAAGCGTGGGGAACCGGTCAGGCTGTGCTTGCCGCCAAGAAGGTCATCAAGACCCCGTTTATCGTCATCAATGCAGACGATTACTACGGCAAGGAAGGTTTCAAAGCCGTACATGAGTATCTGGTGAATGGTGGCAAGTCCTGCATGGCAGGCTTTGTGCTGAAGAACACGCTGTCTGATAATGGCGGTGTGACCCGTGGCATCTGCAAGATGGATGATCAAAACAATCTGACAGAGGTTGTTGAGACTAAGAACATCGTAAAGACAGCAGATGGAGCAGAGGCAGACGGCGTGATTGTTGATGTGAATTTTCTGGTTTCCATGAATATGTGGGGCTTGACTCCTGATTTTCTGGATGTGTTGGAGGACGGATTCAAAGAGTTCTTCGAGAAAGAAGTACCGAGCAATCCTCAGAAAGCCGAGTATCTGATCCCAATCT
>OGRK01001985.1_pt1 | contig 11464 bp, 9 predicted proteins | sample 1553471 | NCBI WGS metagenome assembly OGRK01 (sample SAMEA2580080, study PRJEB22360) | human gut metagenome | biome: human gut; feature: human-associated habitat; material: faeces | place: Denmark | collected 2008/2010
GGATTATTAGACTGCCATCTCCAGGAATCTTCACACATCTCACGGATACCGTTTTCTGCTTTCCAGCCAAGCTCTTTTTCTGCCTTAGATGCATCACAATAACAAGTTGCAATATCTCCTGCTCGGCGAGGTTTGATAACATATGGAATTTTCACACCAGTTGCCGCTTCAAAATTCTTCACAATATCAAGAACACTATATCCCTTTCCGGTTCCCAGATTGTAAATCGCAAGCCCAGGATTTTCTTCGATTTTCTTAAGCGCTTTTACATGCCCCTTCGCCAGATCCACAACATGAATATAGTCTCTTACACCAGTTCCATCCGGAGTATCATAATCATTTCCAAATACACCAAGTTCCTTCAGCTTACCAACTGCTACCTGTGTAATATATGGCATAAGGTTATTTGGAATGCCATTTGGGTTCTCTCCAATTGGATTAAAGTAACGAAGAAGCATAACATTCCATTCTGGATCTGCTTTCTGGATATCGGTAAGCACCTGTTCCAGCATGGATTTTGTCCAGCCATACGGATTCGTACACTGTCCCTTTGGGCATTCTTCTGTAATCGGAATCTGTGCCGGATCTCCATATACAGTTGCTGAGGAAGAGAAAATAATATTTTTTACATTATGTTTTCTCATTACATCAATCAGAGTTAAAGTGCCTGCTATGTTATTTTCATAATACTCCCAGGGCTTAACCACAGATTCTCCAACTGCCTTCAAACCTGCAAAATGGATGCAAGACTCAATAGTTTCCTTGTCAAAAATATCATTTAGAGCATCTCTATCCAGAATATCTGCCTTATAAAACTTCACTGGTTTTCCCGTGATTTTTGATATGATCAGTGCTTTTTTTATGTTTTTTCTATTAAATTTTCCTCAAACACCTATATAAGTGAAACTTAGCGAAACTTAAATTAAATCTCTTTCAGACAATTCAATTTGGATATTCTCCAACTGTGGATTATTTCTCAGTGGGCCAGTTTCCAGCTTACCGCCTGTTGCCTTGCATCCACAAATCTCTTATAAATACCTTCCTGCTTCATTAGCTGCTCATGTGTTCCCTGCTGTACAATTCTTCCTTTGTCAACAACCACAATCTGGTCTGCATGTCTGACTGTTTTTAATCTGTGGGCAATCATAATAATCGTTTTTTCCTTTGTAAGTGCATCTACTGCATCCATCAGCTCCTTTTCATTCTCTGGATCAACATTTGCCGTCGCTTCATCCAATATGACGATTGGCGCATCCTTCATAATCGCTCTGGCTATCGAAATACGCTGTTTCTCACCACCGGAAAGTGTGGCTCCTCCTTCTCCGATCACTGTGTCATATCCATTCGGAAGTTTGCTGATGAAATCATGACAACATGCTTTCTTCGCCGCTTCCACCACTTCCTCATGACTTGCATCCTGGCGTCCGAATTTAATATTATTCTCAATGGTGTCTGCGAACAAATACACCGACTGAAATACAAATGAAAAATTACGCATCAGACTGTTCATGCTGTAGTCTTTTACATTCACACCTCCAAGTGTCACTTCCCCGGAATCCACATCCCAGAACCTGGCAATCAGATTGCAAAGTGTTGATTTTCCTCCACCAGATGGTCCAACGATTGCTGTCGTCGTTTTCTGCGGAATAGAGAGCGATATATCATCAATGATCTTCCGTTTGTCATAAGAAAACGAAACATTAGAAAGTCTAATATCGTAATTTTCCGGCTGTATTTCTTTACCGTCGATATCCATGGTATCCAGCTCCAATATTGCATTTGCTTTATCTACACATACGCTTACCACATGTAAAAGAGATGAATAATTTCCTGCACATTCCAGACTGGCATAAAGCATAAATGCTGAGATTGTCATACCAATTGCATAGACCGCACTCATAGTTCCATTAATATAAAAATATGCACTGCATGCTACAATCACTGCACCTGTGATTTTTGTTATCACACTTTGCAGAAAATGATAGGGAACAAACAACATCTCCATCTTTGTATTGATCTTTTCACATGCTTCATTTGCATCATTTAATCTTTTCGCCTGTTTTCCAAGCAGGTTGTATGATTTAACTTCTGATATTCCCTGCAGATACTCCATGATCTGGTTTACAAGTTCCGTATCGCATACCACTTTTTGCTCTGAATCTTTTTTACCCGCATTCTGCATCACAGAATTGACCCCAAAGAAAATAAGTACTCCTGCTGCAGCGATCAGTCCGATTCTCCAGTCAAAAATAAACAGCATAAGAATGATCATGGATGTTTCCAGAATTCCCTGCATGGTCAGCATAACCACTCTCGCAGCTACATCGCCAAGTGTTTCCATTGTATTCGTCGTAATAGAAGAAATTTCCCCGATGCTGTTGGCATTAAAATATCCCATCGGCAGATAACGCAGATGCTCTGCAATCTTGATTCTCATAAAAGCACTCGCATTATATCCGCCTTCTGTCTGAAGCACCGTAGAGTATCTCTTACAGATGACATCAACTACAATTGCAATCACCATGATCGCAATTGAACCACCAATATATTTTCCTATTGGTTTTCCACTCATCAAACCAATCAATATGTACATAATAGCCGGTATCTTCATTGCTGAAGCGAGAGCCTCTATAAGTCCGATCACTATCGACAGTTTAAATTTATTACCATTTTCCCTGCCTGAAAAACGAAAGAATTTTGCCAGAATTCCAAACATATCATTCTCCCTCCTTCACCGTATCTTTTACAGAAATATGGGCATCCCACATTTCCTTATAAAGCGGGCATGACATCAGTAGTTCCTCATGTGTACCATGTGCTGTTACATTTCCATCATTTACGACAAAGATCTGATCACTGTCCTTAACGGTAGAAAGCCTGTGTGCGATTACGATCAGTGTCTTCCCTGCTACCAGTTTTGCAATAGAATTCTGCAGAATCGCCTCATTTTCCGGATCCGTATAAGCAGTTGCCTCATCAAGAATTACAATCGGAGCATCCTTCAGCATTGCCCTTGCAATGGAGATACGCTGCCTCTCTCCTCCTGACAGATGTCCTCCTGCACCTCCTACAACCGTATCAAATCCGTTCTCAAGCTGCATGATAAATTCATAGCATCCGCTTTTCTTTGTCACCTCGATGATCTGTTCATCTGTAGCCTCCGGATTTCCCTGTCTGATATTTTCACGTACCGTTTCATTGAACAGATAATTATCCTGTGCAACATATGCAATTTTCCGATTAAAATCTGCAAGCGACATTTCTTTGACATCAACTCCACCGATTTTAATACTTCCGGAATCCACATCCCACAAGGACGCAATCAGCTTTGCGATGGTTGACTTGCCGCTTCCGGAAGGTCCTACGATTGCATTTACCGTTCCTGCTTTTAGCTCCATAGTTACTCCATGCAGAATCTCTTTGTCGTGATAACCAAATCTGACATCTTCAAGAGTAACGGAGTTATCTTTTGGAACACTTTTACTTTTCTCTGGACGTTCAAGCTCCGGCTGTTCCAGAATTCCTGCCACTTCACCAACAATCACTCCGATCTTGCCAAGATCATCTGTATAGGAACCCACTGTGATCAACGGTCCAACGATTCCAAGTGATAAAATAATGCAGATGACAAAATCTGAAATCGCAAGTGTTCCATTGGCTACATAATGTGCCCCAAACGGCAATACCGTAAGAAGCGTATAAGGTGTGACCACCATCATCAGTCCATGAAAGATCGAGCACCGTTTCATCCAGGAAATAAAGGAATCTGCATAAGCCATAGCCGCCTTTGTAAATTTTGCATAAGAACTTTCTGTCTTTCCAAATGCCTTGATCACTTCGATTCCGTCAATATATTCCACTGCCGCATCATTCAGATCTTTTGTTGTCTGAACCGTTCTCTCGAAGCTTGGTTTATAATCCAGCATCATTCCGAAATAGGAAAGAAATCCCACTATAACCGGCACCAATGACCAGAGTGCCAGTCTCCAGTCTGTCAGGAAGAAATAAATCAAAATCACAATCGGTGCCAGCAGATTGGACGTGAATTCCGGGACAATATGCGCCAGTGTTGTCTCGATACTGTCGATTCTTTCCACCATAATATTTTTAAATGTACCGGAAGGTGTGTCTTTCACATAGCCAAGAGGTACCCGCGCCAGCTTGTCACAGCAGGATTTTCTTATATTTGCAAGTACTGCAAACGTTGCTTTATGTGACAATGCTGTCGAAAGTGAATGAAGCAGTTCTGCAATGATAAACGATAATGCAATCAGAACCGCTTTTGCAAGATATATTTCAAACTCCTTTTCACCATTTAAAAACAGCTTTACTATATCTGCAATAATAAAATACGGCAAAATCTTAAAAATCACATTTCCGATTGCAAGTAACACACTCCATACATAGGCAATTCTTTTTTGTCCGGCCCATGTCAGGATCCAGCTGACTGCCGACTTCTTTTTTTCTTTCACATTCGTTCACTCCTTACTTTGGTTTTATTGTTGTTTCTTTCATTAGTTTATTCTAACTCATATATAATAAAATAGGTGGCTTACTGGCATTAGCCACCTGATTTACATTAGTTATACCGGGAATTCAATATTCCACAATCGTTCCCAGCCACCTGTATTGAATTCTTTCAGCTGATGTACATTTTTCTTTGCAGTCTCTCTATCTATATCGTGCTCAATGATCTGAAATACTGATGAAAAAAATCCCGTATAGATCATATGCATAAGGCTTTCCTCTACAATCGGTATTTTCACACCGTTCTCTTTCATCTTTTCCATATAATTCAAGCTGGACTTCATTTCCCGCTCTACCATATTGTGTATGAATAGTTCAAATTTTCCACTGTCTCCACATTTCAACAATAATCTGAAATTATCATAATGATCATAAATATAATCAACCATCCGCTCCATTCCGTCACTGGATGTATACGACATATTCCTTGTCTGATCACTGGCCGAAAGCTTTTCAAACTCCTCAACGATCTGATCATAAATCTGATAAATGTGTTCCATATAAGGATCTGTCAGTGCATCAAAAAGTGCCTCTTTCGTCGGATAATATTTGTAAAATGCACCAGTAGTAAGTCCGGCATCTTTTACAATGTTTCTTAAAGATGCTCCGGTCAGACCATCTTTCAGGAAATGTTTTCTGGCTGTATTTAATATATTTTTCTGTGTATCTTCTGCTTTTGTCGACATTCTTTTCGTATCCTCTAAAGTTCTTTCCAAAAATATAACAGTGCTATATAGCACTGTTATATTTTAACTCATTACAGGAATTTGTCAAGTCTGCTGTTTCGATTTTTAATTTTCCCGTGTATTCAATTTTCACTTAGCAGATGCATCTGTAGTTTGATTTTGCCGTCGTCACACCACATGATTCTCTTCAGCATCTTTCCTTTTGACCAATATAAACTTTTCATTGCTATATATAAGAACGGAACCATGATTTTGCGTGTTGCCTTTCCAATTTGTACAAACTGTCCACCATCAAAAAATACATGCTTTAACGGTATTTTTGCCTATGTCAGAAATGCCATGGCAAGATCTGCACCAATCGAAGATGCAACTACAAGTTCTATTTCTTTGATTCCATGTTTAAGCCTCCTCTTCGACTTTTTCAAAATCTACTGTCTGTTCCTTCATAGAAATTTTTACCACCTTAAAACCATACTGCAAAAGTTCCTTTTTGAATGTAAGGAACGAATGATCTATAGGCACTCCGGCAATGTTTTCAATTTCAGCAAAAGTCAACTTGAAATCGTCTGTTTTATTTTTATTGATCCACTTCCATAAAGGATTATATTTGCTCATAATTATCATTCATCTACTTTCCAAAACTATTTACAATATCCTTTACCATCAGTCAGATTTACTCCACTTGCCACAACACTTTCCCTGGATAAAATATTTTCTTATCTTCTCCATTCCTTCTGCATCCATCTGATACTGATCTGCAATAGTTCCATTTTCAAAATGAATGACATCAGTGCAACACTCTATAATCAGTTCCAAATCATGTGTGATCACATAAACCGAAATTCCGGTATCCCACACTTCTCTTAGAACCTCTGCAACCTCCAGCATATGCTTATGATCAAGACCACTGGTTGGTTCATCCAAAAACAGCACAGAGCGCCCGGAGGCAATTGCAGATGCGATAGCCGCCCGCTGCTTCTGACCTCCGGAAAGTGACATTGGATGACGGTCTTTGACTTTTATCAGATCCAGCATATCAAGAAATTTGTCTGCTTCTTTCTCATTTTCTTCTTTCATGCTAATCATAACTTCATCCTGTATTGTCTCTGTAAAAAGCTGATGATTCACTTCCTGCATAACCATATAACAGGCTTTCAGCCTTTCTTTTGGTCTGTAAGTTTTTCCATTCCAGATGATTGTGCCACATTGTTTTTCCAAACCACAGAAACAACGGGAAAAAGTAGATTTTCCAGCTCCATTATTGCCCGTAATTGCGACAATCCGATTTGCCGGAATCTCACATTCTCTGATATATAAAATCTGTGGACCATTCTTATATGCAAAATTAAAATCATGAAGCTCCATTGTGGTTCTTTCTGATATCAACATCTCTGGCATAAGGAGATTTTCCAGAACATAAGCCCGCAGTCCCATCTCTCCTCGCTTTTCTTCTGTCAGATTTTCAAACTCTGTGGCTGAATAATCCTGAATAATCTGTCCCTCTTTCATATAAATAAACCGATCCGCCAGCCCACGCAGATAATACAGGCGATGCTCCGATATAATAATTGTTTTTCCCTGTTCCTTCCAGTGGGCGATTATTCTTCGCAGATCCATGATTGAAGCTGCATCCAGATTAGAAGAGGGTTCGTCCAGGACAAAAATATCCGGTTTCATAATAGAAACCCCTGCACAGGCAATCTTCTGCTTCTCTCCACCTGAAAGCTGAAAAATATTGCGTCCAATCAATTTTTTCAGATGCAGCTCCTGAATTGTAGCCTGCAATCGATCTTTGATTTCTTCCTTTGGCATTCCAAGATTTTCACATCCAAAAGTAATCTCGCTTGTTGTGTCTACATTAAAAAACTGTGACCGTGGATTTTGAAAAACACTTCCAACAATTTTTGCTGTATCATACAGTGGCTGCTGCGAAACATTTATCCCATTTATCCATATCTCACCAGTTAATTTTCCTTCATAATAATGTGGAATCAACCCATTGATCATTCGAGTGAGTGTTGTTTTTCCACAACCGCTCTCCCCACATAGCACAATAACCTGACCATCTTCTATCTCCAGATCAATATCCCGGATTCCCACAGAATATTCATTATTTTCTCCATATGTAAATGTTGCATGATCTATTTTTATCATAATGTACTACCTCAAAAAACAATATACTGATGCAAAAAGAACAATATAAAGCATGCAAAGCAAACAACAATGGCAATAAAATCCTGTACATGAAAGCCAATCTCGCAGACATTGGTTCTTCTGACCGGTGCACCAAGTCCCCTTGTTAGAGCTGCTGCAGACAGCTCATCACCAATTTTTATTACGGATACCATCAATGGTATCAGCCGGTATTCAATCATAAGGAATGGATTTTTACCACCAAAACGGATATTTCTCATTTTCATTGCATCCCGGATTGCCTGATATTCTTCCTTGATTGTAGGAAAGAAACGGAAAATAACTGACAACGGTATTATGATTTTTTCTGTGACATGCATCCGCTCCATTGCACTGATAAACTCACTTACAGATGTAGAAGAAATCAGATATGCGCCTGTCATAATTCCCGGTGCAAAACGCGTCATAATTGATGTTGCTGCCAATATCAGAAAAGAAATCATACCACTCCAAACATTCAATGCCAGCCGCTCCAGTACAAAGCATACCGCATAGAGAACTGCATATTTACCGGCTGTTTTGAATTTGTGCTCTGACAAAATCAATGCAAATGGTATAAGGCTTAGTATTGGTTTCACTATATTCATGATTCCATCATTGCTGGTACTGAACATCAATGTTGTAATCGTTATAAGCATAAACAATTTTGTTCTAGGATCTAAAACAATTCCATTTCTGCTGTCAACAGTAGCAGATAATATCTCATCCATTACACGATTCCTGCTTTTACAAAGTGTTTTTTGAGCAACGCTTTTCCAATCATTCCTCCAATGATTGCGCAGATAAAGATACCTGCAATCACAAGAACAATGCTCCACATAGGCATGACAGCCATTACTTTATCTGCATACTCTTTACCAAAACTGGCTGCGAAGCTGGCTCTTGAATCTTCTACCATGAAGTACATTGGAATATATGTACCAACCATCCAGAGACTGAATACTGCATATCCAATCAGGCTCCTTTTAACACTTTTATAATTGCCAAATTTCAGAATCAAATCTCCCAGCAGCCCAAAGATAAGTCCCAAAGGTACACCCCAATATCCCATTCCGGTAAGTCCCATCAAAAGGCCACTCAGAATTGCCATCAGCGTTACCATACCAAACTTCTTTACCCTTGTCAGGAATAACATAAATGGAATTCCTGTGATCAGTGTCCACAATGCACCAAGAATCGGAAGAAATATCGGAACAAAGCCAATCGGAATTGCCACACAACATCCGAGTACAAAATAAAGGACTGTGAAAAGTCCCAGATTAATCAGGTCCTTCGCCTGTAATTTGTTATTCATACAGAATACCTCCCTTGTATAATTAGCTCTATCTAACTACTCCATAAAATACCATATGTTTTGTTATATCTCTACAACCAAATATCATTTTAGCTCCAAACAGCATTGGGTTTTATTGTTGACTCTGCTCTCTTCAAATCCTATAATATTATCTGTTACAGGGCAAAAGTACTTATATCAGGGAGATCTTCTATGAAAATTAACGACGTGATCAAAAAATGTATCAAAATACCAGGTATATCCATAAAACAGGCTGAATATAGTATGGAGCTTATATTAAATACGAAGGAAGGTAAAGGTTCGATGACCTTTTTTTCACTTTTTCCCGGTCTGTCTCTGGCATATATTTTTATAAATTCTCCAACCTGGACGGCTCCCGACCTTCGATCAGACAGCTCCATTACAAAAGGTCCATTGCTTCTTAACTATTGTGTGACAGGTCGTTGTGAAATGATCCTGAACAACCAAAATTTTGTCTACATCAAAGACAGAGAACTTTCTCTCACAGAATGCTTCGCCCAAAAAGAATATGTTTATCCAAAGCGCATCTATGAGGGGCTTGAATTCTTTATTGATATAGATACATTTACTTTAGAAAATACATGGGTACAAAATGAATTTAGCATTGATTTCAGAAAAATCTCAGAGATGTTTTGTCCTCATGGAAGCACTTATATATCGACAGCGACCCACGAAACTGAGGAAATTCTCAAAAAACTATGGGAATTATATGATTTTCCGGCCTCTTTTGCAGTCATTCAAATGAAAATATATACGCTCGCTTTATTCTCAGTACTACAAAATTTGGAGGCTATCCCTAATTCTCAGGCCTGCACTTTCTTTACTGAATCTCAGGTTAATATTGCTAAAAAGGTCGAAAATATCATCACCTCAGACCTAAGGCAGCATCATCCTGCGTGGGAATTGGCTGAATATTTTTCTATCAGCGAAACCAGTCTAAAAAATTATTTTCGCGGTGTTTACGGACAGAATATTTCTGTCTATCTGCGTGAAATGCGTATGAATAAAGCAGGCGAACTGCTTGCCTCAACACGACTGTCTGTAGCTGAGATTGCAGCACAGGTCGGATATCTGAATCAGAGCAAATTCGCCTCTGTGTTTAAAAAGCATTTTGGTGTATCACCTTTGGAATATCGCCGCACCAGACATTTAGACTCCTAAACTCTCCATTTTGTTGCCTCTCTTCTTTCAACAATAAAATGACGATAAATCCCATCCTGTCTCACAAGTTCTTCATGTATTCCCTGCTGTACGGTTTTCCATTCTCCAGAGCGAAAATCCGTTCAGCTTTCTGTACTGTTTTTAGGCGGTGTGCAATCATAATAACAGCTTTATCATTTGTCAGGTACCACCCACTGGTCATTAAAATAACAAATTACATATAATCAAACTTCTTCCGAAGATATATTCTGAGTAGCATGATACCCATATTAATGAGTATAAATAGCAAAATCAAATTCACCGGCAGATATTTTCTAGTTACATCCCCAAGCACTGCTATCCCTGAAAGGCTTCCAATCAAAAACATTTGTGAAATTTCGTTCCACATTTTTTTGTATTGTTTTATTGTTTCCATAATTATCACCATTATGATTCCCATTATGAAAAGCACAGCTACGATTGCCAGAATCCTGATAACCCATACTTCCCCACCTGTATATGCTATTTTCTGGTTAAATCCATTATCATAAGTTGGATATACCAGCCATTTACAAAATCGAACATACCACATGAATGGAGCCATAAAAAAATCTATGAAATCATGTTGAAAAGCACCATTCTGTAGAATTGCAAACAGGACTACCGTAATGTATCCCATTCCCCAGAAATATTCTATAGACTTCATGCTTTCCGTTCTGTCCTTTACTTCTTTTTTCGCTTTACGAATTTCCAGCTCAGCACGTTTCTTTTCGTTACGGGCTTTGGATTCTGCCTGCTCTATCTTTTTCTCTGCTTCTTTTTGTTTCTTCTGTGCTTCATCTACTGCTTCAACAGATGATTTATTAACCTGTATCTGCAATTTAGAGTTCTGGTCCCGAACGTCTTTTATTTCTTCTTCGAGCTGCTCTTGCTCGCTCCTGCTCTTCAAGCCGTTTCTGTTCCTCAAATCGTCGTTGTTCTTCTGAAGCGATTGATTCAGCTTCTGCGTTTCGGACAGTTCGGTTGTCAAACGATGAATTTCGTCGTTTAATTTCCGAATTTCGTCTTGCATTTCGTGATTCTCGAAGAATAGCTTCTGTTTTTCCATTTTCAGCTTGTGTGTCCTTTCCTGAAATTTCTGGATAAACTCGTTCATCTTCTGATTTCTCACCTGTAACTCGTCTCTCTCTTCCGTCACTAGCTCCAGTGACGCCGCCTGCTCCTTCGCAAGCTGCTTCCACTTGTCGGTAGTATCCGGCAAGTTCTTCATCTGATCTGCTGTCTCTGTTGGCTGAATCTCTGGCTTTTTTCCTATTTCCATTAAATTCATTCTCTAGTCCCTCCTTGCTGATATCCAAATGAAATGTTTTGAACAGATTACTGTCACGTACTTTCTTTCCCTCTTGGTTCTGAAAAGTAATGTGCTTCCGTTTCTCTGTCCAGTTTACGTTCCATCCGAACTGCTTCATTTTTTCTATAAACTTTTCTTTGCTGATACAATTTTCCAGTGCTTTTAACACTGCCATTGCACAGTCCGCTACAAAGCTATCCTTTACCTGCTGACGGAACAGATTATATTTGTCTTTGCTCCATGCAATGACTT
>OGRK01001990.1_pt1 | contig 11433 bp, 10 predicted proteins | sample 1553471 | NCBI WGS metagenome assembly OGRK01 (sample SAMEA2580080, study PRJEB22360) | human gut metagenome | biome: human gut; feature: human-associated habitat; material: faeces | place: Denmark | collected 2008/2010
TTCCAAGGAAATTCACCCCCAACGACCTACATATTAATCACAGCCGAGGGAGTACCAGCTCGCCCAGCCAAGCCAGTTCCAGCAATTCACGCAAACAGGGCCACCAGGCGCACCAGCCCAGAGAGCACCACGTCCAAGGTCTTCACGAGTTCCAGATGTACTCTTTCCACCTGCATAACATCTATCGCCCCAACCTTGAGAATCACTATTTCCGATAGCTTTAGCAAACCATGAACAAGTTTCCATATCCACCCCGATATCACCAATCCACCAGTCAACTCCATCGTTGCCAGGCATGTTTCCAATCAGCTTGTATGTGCTCTTGATAGTTGCTTCATCTTTTGCGTGTTTGACGCCTCTAGGAGCAATATACACGTCTTTGCTATAATCTTCCTTGAATACCATTACCGAATTGGAATATACAATATATCCACCTACTGAACACTCAAGTCCCATAACACGAAATGGGTGTTTGCCATCTGTGTTTGAACCCATTGAACCATCGTGCTTTCCAATAACTTTGTCTGTTGAGCCGCTCCACCAATGCATAGTCGACAGTGTTATTGGCGCATTTAGTGTATCACTTAATGCCACTGGTGTTGTCGTGAATCCCTCTTCAATATCTAAGTATACAGCCTTGTTATTTTCGTCAATATCCTCGATTCTGAGGACTTTCACATCATCAGCGTAATTGTGAATAGTTTCAACTCCACGGTCGTTATTTACGCTTGTTCCGTTTGCTGAGCCATATCCAACAGACACATAACTTCCAACAACAATCTGCGAAGCTTGCGAATTTGTAAGTGGGAAGTAAGTTTCCTTCACCTCTCTCTGAATCGAGGCTGAGAACTGCAAGTCGTAACTTGTTGTTCCTCTGAAGATTTTCTGCTCGTTCTTTGTAGCGTACTTAATTACAACGTGCAGAATGACATACATATCTCTTTCTTTTCCAGCACCCCAGCAAGCCTTACCTTTTTTTTGATAGTTATCAATCATGTTGTTATAACAGTTGTCTCTGAAAGGCTTAGAGTTGAAAAACGACCTAAGAAGTCCATCTGTTCCAAGTCCACTAATGTACTTGCTGTGAACCACGTAAGAAGCATAAGTGCCATCTTCTTTCCTCGCTGTTTCCCATGGGATTAATCCGTAATCATCATTTGGAGTATCGGATAACGTCCAAATCTGTTTACCGTCTTTCTCGATAGCTGACCAGTATGGAGTCATTGCGATAACACCAACGTCTACAGAACCATCATTTTTATAGCCATTTCCCCAGCCTTCAATTGCAGTCGGAATCTTACGACCATAATCATCAGTAATGTAGTTACAGTTATACCAATTAAAAATGCCGATGCCCTCATAGTCGTCTCTGCCTTCAACAGTATCCGTTGACGGTTCACATACTTTTCCTTCGTTTGCAAGTGTTTTTGTTCCGGCGGATGTCGGATTTATTTCCGCAAGATAAAGCTCTGTTTGATACACTTTTCCAGTGCGCATTGAACCGAAAAAGGCTTCTAATATTTTTTCGTCAATGATTCCGCTTACATTATCTGCTACTGCCTGTGCTGCCTCGGTGGCTTTGTTCGCATTTGTAATTGCCTGCTGCGTTTCTTGTACTCGCTGTTCTTCTGCTTGTTTTCGTTCTGTCTCCGCTGATGCACGCTTTGTTTCTGCTTCTTTTCTACTATTTTCCGCTGCAATTCTCTTTTTTTCAGCTGATTCAGCTGATTGATTGTTTGTAACAAGCTGACTATTAATCTTCTTCGCTTCTTCTACAGATGCATCAAGCGGTTTACCAGCCTGTTTCATTTCTTCAATTTTCTCATCTGCACGACTGCTAATTTCTTCTTTTGCTGTGTTCTTCTGTTCTTCGATGTATTCTGCTGTTTCATCTTTCACTGCCTGCACAGATAATTCCTGTTGCTTTGTAATAGTCTGCACAGCTTGCTGTCTTGCATCTGTGATTGCCAGCTCTGATTCTTGCGTTTTTTCTGCAACGTGAGTATCAAAGTTACTTATCTGCGCATTTACGTTTTCTTCTGATTCTTTTACTGCTCTTCTGGACTGTTCTGCTACTGACGCATAACCTGCCGCACTGTCACGACTGTCTGTAGCCTGCTGTGCTGCCTGAGCAGTGTCAGAGTGTAACTGCCGCATATCCGTCTGAGCTGCTTCAATTTCCTGCTGCGACTGTTCTACAGCAGCACGAGAACTTTCTACCTGTTTCGCCTTGTTCACAACATCATCATGCATTGCAACATACTCTGCCGTAAGTGCACCAGGCAACGTGAGTAACTGCCAAATATCCGTATTTTTTCCGGCAGCAGGAGATACGTTAGTAACTGTTTCTCCAAGCTCTACTGTGCACAAATAGCTTCCACCTTTGTAACTTACAAGGTCAAGATATTCATATTCTGCCGTAGAGTCATACTCTCCTCGTGGATTCGGCGACACATTGCCCAGATCAGTTTCTTGATAGTTATTCTCTGTACTATTTTCCATTCTCTTCTCCTTGATTTAAATTTTCAAACGATATTTCAGCCGGCTACCGGTTCGACGAAAACATACTTTATCAACAGTCTGATTTGAATACATTTTCAAACGTCCATTTACAACACGAAAAGCTGCAAAATATACATTGCCTGTTTCACCTTTCAGCTCATGTTCTTTCTGCTGTACGTACTTATTAATGTCTTTTTTTGCCTCTTCCGCCCTGCCTGAAACCGACGTTGCTTCCCATTTTGCCTGCTCTACATAATATTTCGCATTATCTTCATTCCGCTCAGGATGATTCAAATGTCCATGCGCCCACGCTTCTGCATCAATCACGCTATTATTTGCTTCATTTGTTGCTATTTTTGTCTGCCTCAAATATTCAGCTATTGTTATAAGTGTATGATGAAACAAATCAATATCCTCAGGAACTTCAAAACTCTCTGGTGCAGGACGTTTATTCACAAACATTCTCACAGTGTTTGTTGTTTCGCCTTCTTCCGCACTAGATAAATAAATGTACGCTGTAATCATTCGTCTCTGTACTAAAGCCTCGTTCGGAATATCTACACTTGATACTTCATTTTCAGTATGCCCAGTCACAATTTTAGCTTTTTCTAAGCCCTGCCAAAAGAAATGTACTTCAAAAATTTCTGGGAGTCCCAAACCGGTGATTTGCAGTTTCTGACCAAAATCATACTGCCAGAGTCCTTCTAATTCGATTTCTTCATCTTTTTCTTTAAAATTTGCAACAAGCACTTTCAATCACCTCTTTTGCATTTATTCTTCATCGTCTCTGCTATATTCTTTTAAAACTTGCGATAACTCTGCACTCTTCATTTCTTTGACTTTACACACAACAGGAGTAAGCGCAAGATCGAGGAAACCAGCTGGCAAGCTGTATTTATTTTTGATTGCAAAAATTGCACTTCCTAACTCTTCTGTAGCACATTCTAATACAGCACTGAGTGGCATTATTTTCTGTTCTTTTTTCTGCTCTTTTTTTTCTTCCATCACAAATTCTCCTTCAATGAAAACGTCTCAACTGCACCAAAATCTGGAATTTTTCTAGGTAAACCAGAGTCAGGAGACGCAAACAATATTTCTTTTTCATCCTCTATTTTATAGATATCACAACCACTTTTTAAATATTTTTCTATCTGTTCCGGTTTGCTTAAAAAAATACCAAAGCCATCCTTTTTCGCTATATATTTCGCCATGCTTCAACTCCTTAGATGTCTGTTACCATCAGACCATTTTCAAATGTTAAATCACTTGTATACCATGTGATTGAGCCATTCCCATTATCTACAATCTTAGAAATATAAGAAATTGTGCCAGTACCACCGATGTACGCTGTATCGCTTACATTACTTGATGACCTTGTTGCTAATTCATTGACAGATATTCTCAAACATCCACCTTGAATCTGTAACCCTTTGTGAGTTGCTCCGGTATTCAAATTTTTAGCTGTAGCAGAGTAGTCAATGTAGCCATACTGACTGCTTCCGTATCCACCTGTTAGCTTTCCCGTACTCGCAAGTTGTACCCAATAACCTGTATCACTTCCAGCTTTTAGTGTTCCTTTCAATTCTGCTTTTGTACATTTCAGGACACCACTTTCGCTCATTGACGAATATGTGGATTGCCATGAAATTTTGCTCGCCTTTAATCTTATTGATTCTGCACTCTGTTCAATCAAAGAATTTACTTCGTCTTTTGTTACTTTCAGAGAGATTTTATTGTCTAATAAAACTATCTGTGCTTCGTTGTATGTCTCATATTTTCCAAGCAACTCGACATCTTTTAAATAAATCGGAATGCCTGATACATAATCATACAGATAAAGATATTTCTTTCCTGTTGCTGTAACTTCAAACTCAAATTCAAATTGTGTCCATTCATCCGCTTTCAATGCTCCTGCATCCGTAAATCTCTGCATCGAATTGAAGCTACATTTTACTCTTGCTCGACTCTCATATCCCGCATCTGTAGCAGCTTTAAATCGCAACTTATAAGTACCTGCCTGCATATCAGACCAATATTGTTGTAAATATGCCGATGTTGATGCACCTGAAAATCTTACACATTTACCAAGCGTTTTATGCTCTACAAGTGAAATTACCGTTGTGTTTGAGTTCTGCCACCGATCTAATGTGTCAGAAAACTCTCCGTTTTTTGTGTAACAATGCATCAGAGCAGCAATTTCTCTCGCATTTTTTAGAGTGATTTTATCTTCCGCTGTGCTGATTGTCTGCATAATATAGGATGTCGACCACTCTTTTAACTGCCTGTCTGCATCTTCTATTTCTTTTGTGACAGATTTCTTATAATCTACAGACAACTGTTTCGCTGTAATAGAGTCTGCGTCTATCCAATCCCCTCTGATGCCAGTTGCAGCTATCACATTTAGAACTGCATTACCATCCTTATCAATTCCTGATGTCCATGTTCTTCCTCCATCTTTACTCCAAAAAAAGCCGTCAATCGTTTTCTTATATACAACTGTACTATCTTTTAAATCCGGTTTATCATGCATATACATGATTGTGCTTCCATCGTCCTGCTTCTCTTGTGTCTCGTAATACCCCATCGCATTTGTTGCTAAACTATTGAGCTGTTCGAGAAACTTCTCATACTTTGTAAGTTCTTTTTGAGCATTTTTTTTAATATCTGAAACTATTTTATTAATTTCTTCATACCGGTCTGCACTATGCCTCTCTGCCGGCTCTGCTCCACATGAAATACTTGCATAATTTCCGATGTTATACGAAACATTTGTAAGATAAGAATAGTAAGAATTTCCTTTCCGGTCTGTCAGTACGACTGCATCTCCTGCCTCCCATGCAGGATTCCCCTCCACACTGGCATCAAATGCCCGAAATTTCATACCAACTGCTTTGGTTGCTAAATATTCCGCAATCTCTTTTGCTCTGCCGGCTTCTATAAGCGGATTTCCTGAAATATCAAGAACATATCCTTCTGTACCACAAAGATATGTTTCGCCTTTGATATCCCCTGTTTCATCCTCGGAATCTGCTGCTGTAACCCGAATACCTGTGATTAAGATATCCTCAGTATTAACAGACAAGCTACTAAAACGATGTATATGCCAATAAGGTGAATCATCTATAAACTTTCCGCTGTCAGCTTCATCTCCGTTGGTATAGTCTGCAAAATTGCCACCATCCAGCTCTACTCCTGTCTGATAGCTTTCATTGTCTGTAACATCAAAAATACCACCATCTGTAATACTGTCAAAAGCATTTCTGTCGTACCATTTTAATTCGAGTCTGCCATCCGCATCGCATCTTGCATAGCATCCCGCCAGCAATGCACAATATGCGATTATCGCTCGATATGTGATGTTTTCAGACGCTTGAAACGGATTTGTATGTACTTCATACTGATAGTTATCAAACACGCTATTTGCAGGCAATACACCGCAATTAGCACAACAATATCGTATAATTTTTTGCAATGTTGCTGGAAAAGCTAATTCTCCATCGTATATTTTGTCGAACTTACTCATATTATCAAGTGCCTTAATTGTGATAACATCCGGTGTCGTCGTTGGATCTGAGGCGATGAAAACACCTTTCTTAAGCCACTCTGTACCAGATTCCAGTTTCAAACCTATCCAGACTTTGATTCTTGCATCAGTAAAATCATAGTCTGAAAATGCATCATTCTCATTGTAGATAGATGCAGTAAGCTGATTTGTGATGGCTGTGCCAATTTCAAAATTGCTTGTACTGCTTACTGCATCTGAAATTTTTACACCATCCGCTCTCAAATTTGTTTCGTCAAACTTAAGTTTTGTACCATCTTTCAATGTACAAATGACTCGGGCGGTAAAAAAATGATTTTCTGACATCGCTTTTTGATATTCTATGCTTGTATTGATCATCATTCTACCTCTCTATCAAATCCACACTTACACTCTTATAATAGAAAATACCGTCACTCAGCCTTCCGAGCACTTCTTTGCTAAGCGTACCTCGATAGGCTATCACGGTCATATCAATCCCATCGTCATGAAATGTAACCGGAAAGAATCCGTTTACAATTTTACTCCTAATTTGAGACATTTCTGCCTCTGTTAATATCCCCCATTTGAGAGAGACATTCTTTTTTTCTGCAACAACTTCTCCAACCATCAATCCGTTCATAAGGCGACCAGTGTCAGAGGTCCAGATTAATTCATCATTGATTGTCATTGATACAGGAGCCGGAAGAACAATTCCTCCGGCTCTTAAAATCTCTTTCACTTCATCACCTCTTTCAGATAACTTTCACAGGGTTATATCTCATATCAAGATTTTCCTGCGCTTTTTTAACTGCTTTTGCCATTAACTCTCCATCCAAATAAAATCCCATTTGGCTTAATGCGGCTACAATTCGCAACACTGCACTATTTATGATAGATTCTAGCTCTGCTCGGCTTATTCCTCCGGTACCTGCAACTGTAGCAACCGCTGCATTTACCATTGCTTGCAGCTTATTTTCTGGTGCCACAAGCTCGCCCTGATGCAAGTTATCGCCAATCATTGCAAGCTGAGGTGTATTCTTTTTAACGTAACCACCTTGAGCCAGATATGGAATTTTAGTAGCGTGCCACGTCGGTAAGTTAAACCCAATGCTTGTCAATCCGGTCAAATCCGTCACCCATTGTGGCACATCAATATTCAAGCTATTCAGTGCACTTCCTATTGCATTTACGCAAAATTCTGCTGCTGTAATAAGTCCATTTAAAATACCAATAATCAAATTTACCGGTGTCTTTACAAGTCCCACAAATGCATCCCAAATTCCACCAAAGATTTCTTTTACACCAGTCCATGCACGACTCCAATCGCCAGTAAAAACTCCTGCGATAAAATCTATAATTCCTTTTAAAAATTTCTTGACTGCTTTATAAATATTTTCAACAGACTTCATAAATCCATTTAGAACATCACCAAATATTCCGAAATTTTTGGACCAGTCTCGAGCAAATACACCGCTTAAAAAGTCATTTAATTGTTTTGCTTTCGCCTGTACTGTATCCCAGTTTTTATACAGTAAAACACCAATTGCAATTGCTGCTGTAATCGCAACAACGGCAATTCCAAATGGAGATGTTAAAAATGCAACTGCTGCTCCAAATGCTGTTGTCACTCCTGTCGCAATCGTACACGCTACATTCCATGCTGTTGTCGCTACTGTCAAAGCTGCCTGTGCTACTGCATCTGCAATTTTAGCTGCTGTTGCTGTTGCAAATGCCGCAGCCTGCCGTGCAAGACTTGAAATAGTCTGCGCAACTCCAACAACAAAATCTTTTGCATATAAAGCAGTTAAATACATTGTTTCAGCTTTATCAGCTAATTTAGCAGCAATTGAACCAAATAGTGCCTCTTGTAAAAGTCCTAATGCTTTTATTACACCGCCCGCTTGCTGAATAAAAGATACTAGCTCTACAACTTTCCAAGCTCCAAAGAAAGCACCTATGGCAACAGTGATTCCTTGTACTGCACCAGGATTAGTTGTGCACCATTTTGCAAATACATCTAAAGCCTGATTAATGCTATCCCATATTTCCAAAAATGCTCCTGCGGTCCATTTTGCAATTGGAAGCAATACCGTATCCCAAAACCATTTAAAGAGTGGCTTTAATGCTTCTAAGGTTGCATTTAAAATAGAAATCACAAAAGAAAGTGTCTCTAAAAAACGAGGCACGACTTCGTTTGCCGTCCACGTTCCAAGTGGTACTAAAACATTTTCCCAGAACCATAAAAGACCCTCTCCGATGTTAATTGCAAATGGTGTTAATGCATCCCACAAGTCAGTTAAAGCTGCATTGATTTTGCCATAGTCAATGTTCATTAATCCATTGTTTAGCGCATCAATGAAACGTGGCAACCCAGTTCCAAATGTCCATTTTGCAACTGGAACTAAAAAATGATTCCAAAAATCCTTTAAAGCCTGCCAACTGAATTTTCCGAGTTCCGCAAGTCCTTCGTTCCAAAGTCGTTTCAAAGATTTAACCGTCGGCTCAATCCCTTTTTTGATACTCTCAAATAAATTTAAAAATTTCTTATCGAGCTTATCTATTGTAGTTTCACCTTCTGCCAGCTCTCCGAAATTTACTTTTGTCGGTGCAATATCTGAAACTGTATTACTCTTTCCTAGACCTTTGTCAGAGCCATCATCATCAGAACTATCTGCATCATCATTATCGCTAGGGGCAGAAAGTTTATGAATCTGGTCAAATCCCATCAAGGAACGCATTTCTTTTGCTGCCTTTTTTGCCGCACTTCCTGCTTTCTTCGCAGATGATGCTGCCGTATCCGCTGAGTCAGAAGCATTGTCAAGCCCTGTGCTTGCGTCTGATGCTGCACTGCCTAAATCAGACATCTGACCGGCAGAACTACCACTACTTTTTTTCCCTGTTATAAGCTCAGTAAAAGATTTAAACGCATTTGCCAATGTTATAAGTCGACCGATTAAAGTGTTAATCATCTTTAAAACAGGAGTAAAAACATTTATTAAGCCTTGTCCGATGCTGGCTTTTAGGGATTGAAATTGTAACGAAAGAATTCGAACCTGATTCGCCCAACCGCCAGATGTTCTTGCGAAATCTCCATTTGCAAGTGCAAGCTGTTCCTGTACAAATTGATATCTGAGTGCTACTTTTTCAGCTTCTGACATTTGAGCAGTTGTTTTTCCAAAACCATTTGCAAGCGCATAACTATCCAATGCTGTTTGAGTCATTACGACACCTAAATCTTTTAACGACTCTGTTTCTCCTGTGAAAACGGATTTAAGTTTTGTGTACGCTTCATCTTGCGAAAGATTATAAAAGGATGCGACATCTCCTGCAAGCGCAGTAAGTGATGTCCCCATATCATAAGCTTGTTTTTCCGAAAATCCAAAGGCTTTTGCCATCGCCCCAAAAGTACCAGTGTATTGCTTAGCCATTGTTTCAGACAATCCGAAATTTTTCGCTGCTGATTGTGCAAAACTATCCACTTGTGCTGTCATCTGTGGAAATGTTACATCAACAACATTTTGAACTTCTGCCAAATCAGAACCTAAGTCAAGACAACTTTTTCCAAATTCTATAAGTTTTTTTACACCAAAAGCTGCTGCAATTGTTGCAGCAGCTTTTTTTGCTACACTTGTAATTCCACGCATTTGCCTATTAAATGCATTTTGATTTACAACCAAATCTAACCCAATTTGTCCAACGCTTTCTGCTATCTTGCCTCACCTGCCTTTTTCCCACAAAAAAAGGACGCCTTTCAGCGTCCCTTTGGGTTTTACCTAATATTTATTTTTTCCATTTATGTCCACAATTCAAACACTTTGCATATCCTTTTTTACTACTCAATCCCCCAAGAATAGCACCTGTAGAACCTGCCAGAATATCTCCTACCAGTGCTCTTCCAATGCTCAATTTTTCATCAACATAAGTTATGCTTGTACTACCACATTTCGGGCAATATGCTTTTCCTTCCACCTTTGCTCTTGTTATTCTTGATTTCTTTGACATATCTATTTTCATTTGTTTCTTATCTTTTTCAGCTTGCCAAAGACCTTGCTTTGCTTCTACTTTTTCCACCCATTTCGGGGTTCCTGACTTCGGATGTGGAACACTCGCTCTAATTTCCTCGATTCTTTCTAAATCATTTGAATCTACAATTGGAAAATCCTTTGCTTTTACTCCACAATGTGGGCACTTTTTCGCTCCATCTAGCAGCTTATCACCACAATTAAGACATATTTTCACCTGTTTACCCTCCTATACTCTTTTATATACAAATTATATAAAAATCATATAGAAATGTAAATCTATTCTTTTATCCCTGCCATCTGCAAGAATCCCTGCCTAATCGCTTCTAATGCTGCATCCGTTTGCTGTGAATTCGTCTTAGCCATTTGTTTTGCCCATTTGCTTCTCCATTCGCTTCTGATTCTCAGTTGATCCGGAGTAAACTGTTCAAGCATTTCTTTTCTATCTTCTGCTCGGATGGATACAATTCTTCCAAGCGCTGTATCTGGTCCCAGACCAACCAGCATGTCCCGAAATTCGTCCCACTTCATTCCTGCCGGCAATTCTCGTGAAAGTCTTATCCCGTACTCGCTCTGAAATGACGATACAATCAAATCAAAATCGTCAATCAAATCATAGTACGGGTCACTACTCTCCCTCGTTATTTCCTACGACAAGCTCGATTGCAGTTTCTACAATCTTAGAAAGAGAACTTGCAGAAAGTTTCTTGCCTTTTTTATCCTTTAAGCTACAGATTTTTTCTACTGCTCCTTTTTCAAAAAGAAGTTCCATCGACTCTTTTACTGCTGACATATTCTCACCCTTATCTAATGTTCCCATCAATTTCAGCATTGTCTCAGCATCAGAGTTTACTTCTACTTCTAAATCTCCAATTTTTAAGATCGGATTCTCATCAAAAGATAATTTTTCACTGATATCTACAATTTTTGCCATGCTCTAACTCCTTCATTTTACAGATTTATTTACATCTGCCGACATTACAACATTGCCAGCTACTACAGTCGGCTTTCCGTTGCTAATTACATCAAATTCTAATGCTCCTACATTTGTAGAATCTCCGCCACCACAGTTTTTAATATCAAATACTGCTGCATCCCAGGATACTTTTGTTCCGTCAGGAAATTCCCACTCAAAATATCCCTCTGCATCATGTCCATTTTTATATAACTTTCCTGCAACAAAATCATTGCCGGTGTCTCCAATGTTACGCTTGCCACTCAGAGTGATTGTAATTGCTTTTGAAGTCATTAATGCTCTTTGCCAACCTTCTGTATCCATCGGAGTCCAAGTTTCAACTCCGTTTGAGACTGAAACTGAAAAAGTTTCCATATCTGCGATTGTTGATGCAGTACCTTTTTCTGCTCCGACTTTAAATTTATTGTCTA
>OGRK01001992.1_pt1 | contig 11420 bp, 10 predicted proteins | sample 1553471 | NCBI WGS metagenome assembly OGRK01 (sample SAMEA2580080, study PRJEB22360) | human gut metagenome | biome: human gut; feature: human-associated habitat; material: faeces | place: Denmark | collected 2008/2010
AATAATCTTATATTCTGCAATTTCCCTATAAATGTCAACAATCTCCATAAGATCCTTATACTTCGTTGTAGCACTTAAAACAAGGTAAACTTCCTTTTCATATTTTAGGTCAAGACCATTGACCAGTTTCTTAATATCTTCACGCTGTTCCTCATTCTTATGGGAAAAACCTGCAGTATCCACAAATACAAGGTCATATTCAGCCAGTGTCTCCAAAGCCTGATTGAGTTCTTCCGCAGAGTAAATGATCTTCACCGGTGCATCTAAAATATTGGCGTAAATCTTTAACTGTTCTGCCGCTGCGATCCGGTAAGTATCTGCTGTCAGCATAGCAACCTTTTTGTCATGCTCCACCTTGTACTTTGCTGCGATCTTGGCGATCGTGGTTGTTTTGCCTACTCCTGTAGGTCCTACAAAAAATATAACATGCGGCTTCTTTCCTGACAAGTCAATGCAATTTGGCTCTCCAAGTTTTAAGATCATCTTCTGGTAAACATTGGAAAGAATAATATCAACATTGCTTCCGCTGTTTGTAACCTTCTCAGCTTCATCGAGAATCTGATTGACATACTTTTCATTTACATCATTGTTCAGCATGGTACGGTAGAGCATCTTCATAAACTTGAAATTCTCAAGATTTTTTGGAGATGCCTTAGGAGTCACCGGCATTTCTGCCTCCCTTGCTCCATCTTCACTGAGCTTTTTTTCCAAAATATTGGAAAGGTTTTCCAATTTCTTTTCAATATCACTTTCGCTCTTATTCACCACAACTTCTTTTTCTGGTGTTACCGGACGCTGATAGGAAGGCGCTGGCTCAACAGTTTTTTCTGCCGGAAGCGGAATACTGATCTTCTCATCTGCGGCAAGATTAATATTTTCAATCTTTTTCTGCTGCATTGCTGCCATCTGGACAGCATTTAAAAACTGCTCCTTCTCCTCGATCGCTGCAGTGACTTCAAAGGTAGAGCCCTTAAAAAAATTAAAAAGCCCCTTTGGTTTGATTTCTTTTACATTCATCACAACAGCTCCGGCTCCAAGCTCCTGTCTTGCCTTCTCTGTTGCCTCTTCCTGTGTTTTTCCCTGGAATTTTTTTATTGTCATTTATGCTGTCACCATCCCTACTGATTGTAATTCAATATTCGATTCCACTTCATTGTATGAAACAACGATCAGATCTTTGAAATAATCTTCTGTCAGTTTCTTAAAATACATACGGACAATCGGTGAAGTGATAACGATCGGAGTTTTTCCCATATTTTCAAGCTTTGCAGCCTCCTGCTCCAAAGATGCCATAATGGCCTTGGTGCGTTCAGGGTCTAAGGTTAAATACGCTCCCTGCTCTGTCTGTTTGACTGACGACATAATCTCCTGCTCGATCTTCGGATCTAAAGTGATTACACTGGTTGTCTCATTTGCCGGGAAGAATTTATTTGAGATCGCCCTCTTCAGACTCTGGCGGACATATTCTGTCAGGACATCCGTGTCTCTTGTCACAGCGGCATGATCTGCAAGTGTTTCAAAAATAGTCAAAAGATCCCGGATGGAAATTCCCTCGCTCAATAAATTCTGTAATACTTTCTGTACTTCACCAAGACCAAGCAATTTTGGTATGAGTTCGTCCACAAGAACCGGATTGCTCTCTTTCAGATTGTTGACCAGATTCTGTACATCCTGCCTTGTCAAAAGCTCCGCAATATGGTTCCGGATCACCTCTGTCAGGTGTGTAGCAATAATGGATGGCGGATCGACAACGGTATATCCAAGGCTTTCCGCTCTCTCCCTCTGGCTCTCTGTGATCCAGATCGCAGGCAGATGGAAGGATGGCTCAAAGGTCGGAATACCAGTGATCTCTTCCTCTACATACCCTGGATTCATCGCCATATAATGGTCAAAAAGGATCTCTCCCTCTGTCACCTGGATACCCTTGATCTTAATAATATACTGGTTCGGATTCAGCTGGATATTATCACGCAGACGGATGATCGGCACAACCGTACCAAGTTCCAAGGCGATCTGTCTACGGATCATGACAACACGGTCAAGAAGGTCGCCACCCTGATTGACATCTGCCAGTGGAATAATACCATATCCAAACTCCAGTTCGATTGGATCTACCTGAAGCAGTGAAACAACATTTTCCGGTTTGCGTATCTCCTCTGCCTCCGTCTCTGCCTCACTCACTTCCTCCTCAATGCTCTCCACACGGATCTGTTTATCCATCATACGTCCGGAAATGATGAACACAAGACCAAGCCCGACAAAGAGATACCATGTCAAAGGTGTCGTGATCCCCAAAAATGCAAGCGTTGCACCAACCAGATAAAGCACCTTCGGAATGCCAAAAAGCTGGCTCACCAGAACGGTTCCAAAATCTGCTTCCTTGGAAGCTTTCGTTACCAGTATACCGGTTGACAGAGAAATCAGAAGCGATGGGATCTGGGAACAAAGTCCGTCACCGATGGTAAGGATACCATATTGCTGGATCGCTTCTGCAAAGCTTAATCCCTGACTCATCACGCCCATGACCGTACCACCGATCAGGTTGATAAATGTAATGATAAGACCTGCCGTTGCATCTCCCTTAACATACTTTGTAGCACCATCCATGGAACCAAAGAAAGCGGATTCTTCCTGAATCTTATTTCTGCGCTCTCTTGCTTCCTTCTCTGTGATCGCACCGGTGTTTAAGTCCGCGTCGATCGCCATCTGTTTACCCGGCATTGCATCCAGTGTGAAACGTGCTGTTACCTCTGCAACTCGCTCAGAACCTTTATTAATAACTACAAACTGGATAATAATGAGTACAATGAATATGATTGCACCAATGACAAGATCACCGCCACCTACGAACTGGCCAAACGTTGTGACAACATTACCAGGTGCTCCTGTTGAAAGGATCAGTCTGGTAGACGACACGTTCAGTGAAATTCTAAAAATAGTCGTGAACAGTAAAAGAGTCGGGAAGAAAGACATATCCAGTACTTCCTTCACGAATAATGTATTAAACAGTATAATTAACGCGATAGAAATATTGATCGCGATCATCACATCCAACAAGGTGGAACTGATTGGAACAATGAAAAAAATAACGGCCGCAAGTAAATATAACGCTACGCCAATGTCCGCTTTTTTCATGCCTTTTCCTCCTTAGTCACTCTCAAATTATTTTTCTCTCATATTGTAAACCATTGCGAGGATCTCGGCAACTGCCTGATACAGTTCCGGTGGAATTTCCTGTCCGATATCCACGTTTGCATACAGCATCCGCGCAAGTGGTTTGTTTTCCACAATCTCAATATGATGTTCTCTGGCAGCCTCTTTGATTTTCTGTGCCAGATAATCTTCTCCCTTTGCAAGAACAACCGGTGCCTTTGATGTCTCAGCATCATACTTGATCGCAACTGCAAAGTGAGTCGGGTTCGTGATGACAACGTCCGCTTTTGGAACATCCTGCATCATACGTCTTCTGGAAGCCTCACGCATACGCTGTCTCTGTCTGCCTTTGATTTCCGGATTACCCTCTGTATTTTTAAACTCGTCCTTCACTTCCTGTTTGGTCATCTTCATATCATTGTTAAACTTGTGCTTATTGTAAGCAAAGTCAGCAATACCGACTATCATATAGACAATACTGATCTTAAGACCGGTATTTATGATGATATCACCAATCAGTACTATTGCCTGTTTGAGCGGAAGCTCATAGAGTATAAATATATCATTCTGATGTGATTTAACAGAGGAATAAGCCACATACATAATGATTCCTACCTTTAGTACAGACTTAAGAAGCTCAAAGATGGAGTCCTTTGACAGTATCCTCTTAAATCCGTTTATGGGATTAAACTTGCTAAGCTTTGGAGCCATAGGCTTAGTGGATATTTTAAATCCAACCTGGATGATACTCACGAGAATCGTGATTACAACTCCGAAAGCAAAAAACGGCAGCACAGTCAGTAAAAACTGAAGTATTACATTATTTAAATAATGCGTGACCGAAACAGATGAAATCTGCTCCTGTGACTCCTTTAAAAAGTCAGGCATTTTTTTATATACAGTAGAAAACAATCCAATCAGATTGCCCCCTACAAAGGATATAAATATCTTTAATACTAAAAACAGCACTATAAGATCAAAGGCAGCTGTAAGCTCCTTGCTTTTTGCTACCTTGCCCTCTTCCCTGGCATCCTTTAACTTCTTTTCAGTTGCCGGCTCTGTTTTCTCGCCGCCCTCGCCATCCTGTGCAAACCATTGCAGATTGTAGCACAACACTGTATGCAATTTGGAAAATTCATCTAAACTGTCAGTACATTCCATCAATTATCGAAGCCACCATAGTCTTAATTTCTGTAATAATAAAATTAGCAATGTTCGGAATTAGATATACTATCAAAAATAATACAATAAATCCTGCTATAATTTTTAACTGGATACCTACAGAGAACATATTCATCTGAGGCGCAACCTTTGCCATGATTCCCAGTATACAGTTCATTATCATCATGCACGCAAAGACCGGAAGAAATATCCTGAAGCCTATTACAAACATATCGCCCATATACTTAGTCATGGTAGAGAGCATATTGTCAAATTGAAACTGTGCACCTCCAAGCGGTACAACTGAAAAGGAGTCACAAACTGCCCTTATAAGATATGTGTGCATATCAGATACAAGAAGCAGGACAAGAACTACGTAATAGTAGAAATTACCTGTAACTGTTGTCTCTGAATTCATCGATGGATTGAATTCTGTTGCCATGGACAGACCTATATCCATATCAATCAGATTTCCCGCAAAAATAACAATGGAATTACATATATTGGCCGCAAAACCTATGAGCAGTCCTGTAATTCCTTCTTTTACGACCAGTACAGCAAAACCTACTGCACTGACATAGGAAAGCTGTGGTCTTTCTATGATATTGTACATAAACAAAGCAACAAAGGCTGATAAGCCGGTCTTGACACGTGCCGGAACCGCATTATCTCCAAAAAACGGAGCTATGTACACAAATGATGCAATACGCACCAGAATCAGCAAAAAATATTCAAAATTTGCAATAGAAAAAGAATAATTAATCATATATCATCCTATCCCATGCTTATATAATAACTGAATTTGGACCACAAATCAGTCATAAATCCGGACATAGTGTCGAGCATCCATGAGCCACAGAGCATCATCACAAGAAAAATTGCAATTATTTTTGGCACAAATGTAAGTGTCTGCTCCTGAATTGACGTAACTGTCTGAAATATACTGACTATAAGTCCGACAATCAGCGAAATAAGCAAAAGCGGAGCTGATGTAATGATTGTAGTATAAATTGCCTCTCTGGCAATATCCAAAACAGCTTCCTGGGTAATCATATGTACACCTCCTAGTAAAACGTCTTGACCAGATTACCAATAACCAGATCCCAGCCATCCGCAAGGATAAACAAAAGTACCTTAAACGGCATCGAGATGGTTGTCGGTGGAAGCATCATCATACCCATTGACATTAGCACTGATGAAACAACCATATCTATTACTATAAACGGAATGTATATTAAAAAGCCTAATATAAAGGCTGTTCTAAGCTCACTAAGTATAAAGGCCGGAACAAGTGTTGTAAAAGGTACATCATCATAGTCATCGTACTCATCTCCTGAGATATCCACAAACAGCTTTATGTCCTTAGTCTGTGTCTGCCCATACATAAACTCCCTGAATGGTCCCTCAGCCTCCTTTATAGCCTCCTGCTGGGTGATTTTACCCTCATCAAGGGGCTTTATAGCCTTTTCGTTTACCTGTGAAAAAGTCGGCCACATAATAAAAAGTGTCAAAAACAAAGCCAAACCGACAAGGACCTGATTAGGTGGTGCTGTCTGGGTACCGATAGCTGTTCTGACAAAATGCAGTACGATAATAATTCTTGTAAAAGAAGTCAGCATGATGAGAATAGAAGGTGCTAAAGATAATACTGTAAGCACCAAAAACATCCTGACAGGTGTGGACAGAGAGCCTGACTCATTGTTGTAATATATGTTCAGACCATTTGTGCTGTCAGAGGTGGCATCGGCTAAATCCTTGTCACCACTGTCAAGACTTTTAACGTCATCCAAATCGTTTGTCACATCATTTGTACTGATATCACCGGATGGTGAGGGGCTCTGACTTGCATTTACACTGTCAGGATAAAATATGCATAATGAAATTGTTACCATAAGGACTGCAATTGCAAAAATAAATGATGCATTGCAATATACAGCCTTGAATTTCTTCATGAATCTATTCATGTCTGCTCCTGTTACTGTACTTTTCTTTCAATTTATCCATAATTGCTGAAAAGGATTCCGGATTCTGCATCATGCTTTGAGGATCCTTAAATGATAAATCCTTTAATTCCTCCTCCTTAAGCTCGGTGAGATAATTCACATCATCCTTTCCGATTGAAACAACGATATATTTTGTCCCTGCCTCAACAATACTGATCATCTTATTATTTCCGACGCTTATTGTTTCAATAATTCTAAGATTCTTATTAAAGCTTCGCCCCTTCTGGATACCCGCCATCCATCTGGTGGTAAAATATGTCAGGATAAGCACAAAAACAAAAATTATTAAAACTGTGATGAGCTGGACAAAGCTGTCCAGTGATGTTGCTGCTAATATCATTTTAATTCCTCTGCATAGTATTGATTAAATGTCAGCTGAAACTATTTTGTCTTTCCGGTGTTTATCTTTGAATTGACTATCTCAGTGATTCGTACACCAAAGCTTTCCTCAATTACAACAACCTCGCCCTTAGCTACATATTTACCATTTACAAGAATATCTATCGGTTCTCCTGCCAGCTTATTAAGCTCTATGATCTTGCCCGGACCGAAATCGAGTATTTCGGAAATGGATTTTTTGGTGCGTCCAAGCTCAACTGTCACTTCAAGAGGAACATCCATGATTAAATCAATGTTTTCAGGCTGGTAGACCTGATTTGGCATGGCTCCAAAAGGGGTGAATTGAGCGTTCTGTACATTAACCTGATTGCCTATCATATTTTGTGCCCCCATATTCTGGTTCATCATTCCCTGATTCATCATATTCTGACTATTCATATTCGAATTCATCATATTTTCGTTTATCATGCCCTGACTGTTTGCGGAAGCATTATTCATGCTGCCACTATCCTGTGGCTGTTGTATAGGCGCAGCCTGTGTGGCGGTGTTTGAACTTTGAGGAACATCCTCTGTCACACTTTGTGTATCAAGCTCCATATTCTGAGATACCCCCTTACACATTTCCTTTACAAATGCCGGTGGGTAAAGCTGCATTATCTCGCTGTCTACTAGCTCCCCAATCTCCATATGGAAGGAAATCTTTACAAACTCTTCAGACAGGAAGCTGTCAATTTCACCCTCGTTTAAGGTGTTTTTTAAATCAACAACCTCTGCGATAGGAGGGCTGATATCGATAGTACGATTGAGCATAGACGAAAGAGATGTGGCGGAAGAACCCATCATCTGGTTCATGGCTTCACTGATTGCGGACAAATGCAATTCGCCAAGTTCGCCATCTGTATTGGTTCCATCTCCTCCCATCATCAGATCCGTGATGACTTTTACATCATGTTCCCTCAGGACAAGAATATTACTTCCATCCAAACCAACTGTATATGCAATTCGGATAAATACACACGGTTTTTCATATGCATCACAGATGTCACTCCATGTTGCAAAAGATACAACCGGCGTTGAAATATCTACTTTACGATTTACAAGGGAAAACAATGTTGTTGCCGCTGTTCCCATGCTGATGTTACCAATTTCGCCAATCGCGTCTTTCTCAGCATCTGTCAGCAAATCATTTTTATTTGCATCATCCGGGTTATTCAGCAATGCACTGATTTCTTCCTGTGACAAAACACCATCCATTACTACTGCTCCTCTCTTACCACTGATGTAACTCTTACTGCATAATTATCGCCGACAGCTCCCGGCAGAGCAGTAAATTTTTTTATATTACCGACAAAAATATTCAGATCCTGATTCACACCCGAATCCAGCCGGATAATATCTCCAACCTGAAGATTTACAAAATCGTCCACGGAAATGGTACTGTTTCCCAAAACCGCTTTTACAGGAATCTTCGCTTTTGAGATCAAAGCTTCGATCGCATCTGTATACTGCTTATCGTCATGTTCCTGAAGATTGGAATACCAGAACTTCGTATTCAGCTTGTCCATGACACTTTCCAATGTCAGATACGGAAGACAGATATTCATAAGACCTTCCACATCGCCAATCTTGATATGTAATGTCACAAGTGCGATCATCTCGGTCGGCGAAATAATCTGCGCAAACTGTGAGTTTGTCTCAATCCGTTCAAGCCGCGGTGAAATCTCACAGACACTCGACCAAGGCTCCGGCAAAAGACTTACACATACATTATAGATCCTCTCCAGGATCAAAAGTTCAATCTCGGAGAAATCTCTTGGCTTATCTAACGGAGTTCCCAATCCACCGAGCATTCGGTCAACAATTGCATACCCCAGATTGTCTGCAAGTTCTATAATAATACTGCCACTCAAAGGCGATACATTCACCAATCCGAGTAAAACCGGATTTGACAGTGCATTCGTGAATTCAGAATAGGTAACCGCCTCTGAATTCATCACTTCCACCTGTACTGTTTTTCTCAAATAAACAGGTAAGTTCGTCGAAAGAAGTCTTCCATAATGTTCAAAAATGATTTCCAACGTACGCAAATGCTCTTTTGAGAACTTTGCCGGACGGGTAAAATCATAATTTTTTACTTGTTTTTCGTCTTTTACTTTCATGTCCTCAGCATCAAGTTCACCACTGCTCAATGCCTGCAGAAGACTATCTATCTCATTTTGAGATAAGACTTCACCCATTCTCTTTCACCACCTAGCATTCTAATTTACTGCGTATTTACACTGGAGAAACTTACCCCAACGATAAAGTCAGAACCGAACATCTCCTGCAGATCTTCGAGAATAGCATCTTTAACGCTCTGCTCGTCCTCCCGGAACTGTTCCATTGTATATCCGGAAACAATGGTGTTGATATCATTTTTGATCAATGTTTCCTTCGCTTTCAATCCTTCTGTACCTATGCTCTTGTATCCGTCACTCTTTGTATTCAGCGACAAACCGATAGAAAATACAGCCACATGGTCTTTTCCATCACCGCTTGGACTTAAGTTGACGGTAAAGCTGGCTTCAATATCATAAACTTCAATATCTTCCACCGGAACTGCTGCGGTATCTTTGCTGCTTCCATCTTCCAGCTCCAGATCAATTGCTGATGCGATCTTATCGATCAGCTGATTTGATTTTCTCGTCTGAGGAATGATCGTAAACGCAAGAATTGCAGTCAAAACGAGATTCACCAGAACTAATGCAAGGATAATTACTGTCATCAGATTCTTTTTCATTGTTTGTGCCTTTCTTCTGTTAATTAATTTATTTCGGAATAATATGAATTATATATCTTTATCTCAACACGTCTGTTGCGCGCCCTTCCCTCCGGTGTGGAATTATCTGCAATCGGAACGTATTCGCCTCTTCCGGATGACTTGATATGTGACGGATCGATCGTTGTGATATTGCGCATATAATCTGCCACATATAATGCCCTGTACATTGACAGCACATCGTTATTTTCATATTTTGAAGAATGCGTGAACGGAATATTATCCGTGTGTCCCTCTATCTCTATCATGTTCTGCTGATAACTCTGAAGAATCTTTCCAATCTTATCCATCAAAGGATAGGCTTCTGACTTGATCTCAGATTTTCCGGAATCAAACAGCACTGCACCATTTAAATTCAACAGCACATATTCCGCATTAAAATCGATTTCCACCTGATCCTGTATGCCATATTGTGCTACAAGATCCTGCACCTGCTCTGCCATCTGTTCTGACTCGGCAAGCGCTTCTTCTTTATACTCTTCCGCAACATCTGAACTTTCTGATGTATCATCTGTCGTCTGCGTATTTGCCATCTGATTATAATAGATGTCATACATCTGTAACTGGCTCACGCCGGAAGAAACCATCTCACCATCTCCGATGGAAGCTCCACCACTCGGCAGAATACTAAAGCTGCTCTGCAAAGATGCAATCACCATCTCAAACTTCTCAGCATCCACTGTTGACATAGAAAACAGTAAAACGAAAAAGCAAAGAAGTAAATTCATAAGATCACTAAACGTCGCCATCCATGCCGGAGCGCCTGCCGGTGCTTCTTCTGTCTTCTTTCTTGCCACTATGCTTCACCTCCGGCTGCTTCATCACCTTCTCCGAGACTTCCTGCTGCCTGTGGTGTCAGGAATGATTTCAGCTTTTCTTCAATGACACGCGGATTTTCACCTGCCTGAATGGAAAGCAATCCTTCCACGATCATTTCTTTTATTGCAACTTCTCTCTCATTATTCACCTTAAGCTTTGACGCAGTTGGATTACAAAGCCAGTTGGCGATCAATGAACCATATAATGTAGTGACCAGGGCAACCGACATAGCCGGTCCGATACTCGATGCATCTTCCAGATTCTTAAGCATGTTAATAAGACCGATCAGCGTACCGATCATACCCCATGCAGGACCTAATTCTGCCCATTTCTCCCAGAATGCGATTACTTTCTTATGTCTTTCTTCCATACAGGACAGGCTTGTCTCCATGATGCCACGCACCAGTTCCGGATCCGTACCATCCACAACAAGCATTACGCCCTTTTTCATAAAATCGTCTTCAATATCATTGGCTGCTTCCTCTAATGCGAGCAAGCCTTCTTTTCTTGCCACATTCGAGAGATCAATGATCTTTTTGATCGTCTCTGCCGGATCTTCTGCCTTTTCCTTGAAGGTAAGTGTAATACCCTTCAGTCCATTAATGAAATCCGGTAACTTGTGTGCTGCCAGTACACCAGAGATAGAACCTCCGACTGTTATGATGATAGACGCCGAATCAACCATGTTTTTCAAAGCTTCAAATCCACCATTACTGAAAACACCGAATACAAACATTACTGCGCCGAGTATTATACCGGCTAAAGATGCGATATCCATATCTTCCACCTGCCATCCTTGTTAATATATTTAAAATTTAATTTTCATTTTCTGCTTCAAATCCAATTTCCATAATTTCCCGCTTATATGATTTTACTAAACTTTTTATCTGTTGTCTACTTTCTTTTACAATTATTTTTCGTCCTGTCGTGAAAGTGATCACGGTATCCGGTGTTTCTTCGACAAGTTCGATCAGATCCGCATTCACCAAAATCTGTGTACCATTTAATCTTGTCACTTCGATCATAGTGTTCATCCTTTCCTTATTGTTAACAGACAATGAAAACAATGAAACAACGTTTAGTATACCATATCTTGTTGTAGTATGGAACATATTTACTAAATAATC
>OGRK01001993.1_pt1 | contig 11419 bp, 9 predicted proteins | sample 1553471 | NCBI WGS metagenome assembly OGRK01 (sample SAMEA2580080, study PRJEB22360) | human gut metagenome | biome: human gut; feature: human-associated habitat; material: faeces | place: Denmark | collected 2008/2010
AGGTACAAAAGTAGAAGTGCCCTTTGGAAAAGGAAGCCGAACCATCAGTGGTTATGTGATTGGGATTTCAGATAAGCCGAAGATAGAAGAAAGCAAAATCAAACCTGTTTCAAAGATATGGGAAAAAGGAATTGAAATTGAATCAAAATTAATCGGACTGGCAGGATGGATGAGCAGGGAGTACGGCTGTACGATGAATCAGGCATTAAAAACCGTACTTCCGGTAAAAGAAAAAAAACAGCAGAAGGAAACCAGAACCATTTGCCTTAAAATTGAACCGGAAGAAGCGAAAGCGCTGTTAGAAGAATGGGAAAGAAAACACTATAAGGCAAAGGCAAGGCTGTTAGAAGCACTGCTTTTAAAAGGAGTACTTTCTTATACCGAGGCAACGGGAAATTTAAAACTTTCCGGTGCCGGAATCAAAAAAATAGAAGAAAGTGGTATCATTCAGATTGAAAATCAGAAAGTATATCGTGATCCTGTGCATCGAAAAGAAACGAAAACCGTTCAAAAACAGTTAAATGAAGAACAAGACAGGGCGGTACTTGAGATTTTAGAAGAGTGGGAAAGTCCTTTTCATCGTCCGGTTCTGCTTTATGGAGTGACAGGAAGCGGAAAAACAGAAGTTTATATGAAGCTGATAGAAACGATACTTCGGGAAGGAAAGCAGGCAATTGTACTGATTCCTGAGATTGCACTGACGTATCAGACAGTGGAGCGTTTCCGTGCCTGCTTTGGAGAGTGTGTGTCTTTTTTACATTCGAGACTTTCAGCAGGAGAGCGTTATGATCAGATGGAGCGGGCGAAAAATGGAGAGATTTCAATTATTGTAGGACCTCGTTCTGCTTTATTTACACCATTTCCAAATCTTGGATTAATTGTAATTGATGAAGAACAGGAATCCTCTTATAAGAGTGAGAAAACTCCGTGTTATCACGCAAGAGAGACCGCAATCGAGAGAGCCAGACAAGAAAAGGCAAATGTTGTTATGGGTTCAGCGACACCGACAATAGAGTCTTACGAACGTGCAAGAAAAGGAGAGTATCTGCTTGTTACATTAAAGTCCCGCTATCAAAATCAGGTGATGCCCGATGTGACGATTGTAAATCTGGCAGAGGAATTAAAGGCGGGAAACCGCTCTGTATTCAGTCAGAGTTTACAGGAAAAGATAAAAGAACGGCTTGAAAAGAAGCAGCAGGTGATGCTGTTTTTAAACCGAAGAGGTTATACCGGATTTGTGAGTTGTCGGGCATGCGGGCATGTAATGAAATGTCCGCATTGTGATGTGTCCCTGACGTCTCACAGGAATGGAAAACTGATTTGTCATTACTGCGGATATACGATTCCGAATGTAAAAGAATGTCCCTCCTGTGGTTCGCCTTATATTGGAGGTTTTAAAGCAGGAACACAGCAGATAGAAGAACAGGCGCATCTGTTCTTTCCAAAAGCGCGGATCCTTCGGATGGATGCCGATACGACAAGAAGAAAAGACGACCATGAGAAGATCTTATCTGCGTTTTTGGCACAGGAAGCAGATATTTTAATTGGAACGCAGATGATTGTAAAAGGTCATGATTTTCCAAATGTAACGCTGGTTGGAGTGATTGCGGCAGATTTGTCTTTAAACGTAGGAGATTACAGGGCTTCCGAACGTACATTTCAGCTTCTTACACAGGCAGTTGGGCGTGCAGGGCGTGGCAGATTTGCAGGGGAAGCGGTGATTCAGACGTATCAGCCGGAACATTATAGTATTGTGACTTCGGCCAGACAAAATTATGAACAGTTTTTTGAACAGGAAATCGTTTATCGCAGTTTGATGGGGTATCCTCCGGCAAAATCAATGCTGACGATTTCGGGCAGCTCGGCAGAGGAAGCCTTGCTTTTGGAGGGATTAACCTACTGCCGAAAATATATTGAAAGTATTTATAAGAAAAATGATTTATTAATCGTAGGACCGGCACCGCAGAGTATTTCTAAAATACAAGACATGTACCGTATGGTACTGCATCTGCGGCATGGAAATAAAGAAATCTTGATTAAAATTATGGAAAGACTGGAACGCTATATTCAGATTAATAAAGGCTTTGAAAAGATTTATATCCAGTTTGATATGAATTAATTGAATTGTTGTACAGCGACGTAATTCGCAGGCAGTAGAGTAAGAGATTGAATGAAAAGAGGAGTAAGAAAGACATGGCATTAAGACAAATTAGAGTGCAGGGAGATACCATTTTAGAAAAAGAATGCAGAAAAGTAGATGAGGTAACACCAAAAATCCGTGATTTAATCGAAGATATGATAGAGACCATGTATGACGCAAACGGAGTTGGTCTTGCTGCACCACAGGTAGGAGTGTTAAAACAGATTGTTGTCATTGATACCAGTGCAGACGGAGAAGGATTGTATGTATTAATTAATCCGGAAATTCTTGAAACATCTGGCAGTCAGACAGGAGAAGAAGGTTGTTTAAGTGTACCGGGCATGTCAGGTGTAGTGACAAGACCGGACTATGTAAAAGTAAAAGCTTATGATGAAAATATGGAAGAATTTATTTTAGAAGGAACAGAACTTTTAGCCAGAGCTATCTGTCATGAGACAGACCATTTACATGGAAAACTGTATACAGAACTGGTGGAAGGGGAACTGCACCGTGTAAATTACGAGGAGGAAGAATAGGAATGAAAGTTGTTTTCATGGGAACACCTGATTTTGCAGTCGGAACATTGGAAGAGATCGTAAAAGCAGGACATGAGGTGGCGGCAGTTGTCACTCAGCCGGACAAACCAAAGGGCAGAGGAAAGACTTTAATGCCGACGCCTGTAAAAGAAGCTGCATTAAAATATGCAATTCCGGTCTATCAGCCATTAAAAGTAAGAGCAGAAGAGTTTGTGAAAGTGTTAGAAGAAATTGCACCGGATATCATTGTGGTAGCTGCATTTGGACAGATTATTTCAAAAGAAATCTTAGAACTTCCAAAATATGGATGCATCAATGTACATGCGTCCTTGCTGCCTGCCTATCGAGGAGCAGCTCCGATTCAGTGGGCTGTCATTAATGGCGATAAGGAATCTGGTGTTACCATTATGCAGATGGATGAGGGACTGGATACCGGTGATATGATTGATAAAGTGGTTGTACCGATTGAAAAAGAAGAAACCGGTGGAAGCCTGTTTGATAAATTAAGTATTGCCGGAGCAAAACTCTGTGTAAAAGTAATGGCTGATTTAGAGGCAGGAGTGGCAGGGCGCATTTCTCAGCCGGAAGAAAGCACTACACCTTATGCGAAAATGATTAGTAAGCAGATGGGAAAAATTGACTGGAATCGTCCGGCAAAGGAGATTGAACAGTTAGTACGTGGATTAAATCCATGGCCGAGTGCATATACCAGTATGAATGGAAAAAATTTAAAAATCTGGAGTGCTGAAGTATTAGAAAAACCAGAAGCGGATGAGGCACAGACAGGACAGATTCTGCGTGCAGATAAGAATGGACTTCTTGTTCAGACAAAAGAGGGCTGTTTAAATATCAAAGAATTACAATTAGAAGGAAAAAAACGTATGGATACGGCTTCTTTTCTTCGTGGATACCCGGTGGATACAGGTTTGACATTAGGGGATAAGTAGAATGGCGGTTCAGGTAAATACGAGAGAATTGGTATTGCAGACATTGCTTGAAATTAATAAAGAAGGTCAGTATGGACATATTGCAATCCGCAATACACTGGAAAAATACCAGTATTTGGAAAAACAGGAAAGAGCATTTATTACAAGAGTCTGTGAGGGCACACAGGAGAATCAGATTAAAATCGATTATATGATTAATCAGTTTTCAAAGATTAAAGTCGAAAAGATGAAACCGGTGATTCGCGAAATTTTAAGAAGCAGTGTCTATCAGATGTTTTTTATGGATTCGATTCCGGATAATGCAGTTTGTGATGAAGCAGTTAAATTAACCAGAAAAAAAGGCTTCTATAATCTGACTGGTTTTATCAATGGGGTACTCAGACAAATGGCAAGAAGGCGAAAGAGTATTGTATTCCCGGAAAAATCAAATGAGAAAGAATATCTTTCGATTGAATATTCTGTACCGGAATGGATGGCAGAAAAGTTTTTAAAACAGTTTGGATTTGAAAAAACCGAGAAGATTTTGGCTTCTTTTATGCAGGAGAGACCGCTTACCGTGCGGATACGCAAGTCTGAGATTAATAAAGAAGAAGTACTGGAAAGCTTAAAATCAGAAGGGATACAGGTAGAAAAAGCTCCTTATCTGGAAAATGCGTATTATTTAAGCGGATATGATTATCTTCCGGCGTTAGAAGCATTTCGTGCCGGAAAAATACAGGTTCAGGATGTCAGTTCCATGCTGGTTGCTGAAATTGCCGGCATAAAAGCAGGAGATTTTGTAGTGGATTTGTGTGCTGCCCCAGGAGGAAAGACCCTTGCGGTAGCAGACAAATTAAATGGAACAGGCAAGGTGAGTTCCAGAGATGTCAGTCAGAAAAAAGTAGAATTGATTCAGGAAAATATCACCCGCATGGGATTTCATAATATCGAAGCAAGTGTAAAAGATGCGACGGTATTTGACTCTTCTATCATGGATCAGGCGGATGTTGTCATTGCAGATGTTCCATGCTCGGGGCTTGGAGTAATTGGCAGAAAGAAAGATATCAAATACAATATGACTTTGGAAAAAATCAAATCCTTAGTTCCACTTCAAAGAGAAATTCTGGAAAAAGCAGCCTGCTATGTAAAACCAGGGGGTGTTCTGATTTACAGTACCTGTACGATTACCAAAGAAGAAAATACAGGAAATATTGCCTGGTTTATTTCAAATTATCCATATAAATTAGAAAGCATTGAGCCTTATATCTGCGAAGAACTTCACTGTAAGACAACCAAAGACGGCTACTTACAGATGCTTCCGGGAATCCATAAGAGCGATGGATTTTTTATGGCAAGACTTAGGAGGGTGGAATAAAGATGCAGAAAACAGATATTAAGTCCCAGACTCTTGAGGAACTCAAAAACACCGTTTTGGAATTGGGAGAGAAGCCATTTCGTGCAAAACAGCTCTATGAATGGATGCATGTAAAACTGGCAGATGATTTTGATGAGATGACCAATCTCTCAAAAAATTTTCGGCAGAAATTAAAAGAAAACTGTACGTTGACTGCTTTAAAAAAAGTGGAAGTTCAGATTTCCAAGATAGATGGTACAAGGAAGTATCTGTTTGCACTTTCAGATGGAAATGTGGTAGAAAGTGTGCTTATGCGCTATCATCATGGAAATAGTGTGTGTATTTCTTCTCAGGTCGGTTGCAAGATGGGATGCCGTTTTTGCGCTTCGACGATTGGAGGCTGGACGAGAAATCTGACTGCTGCCGAAATGCTTGACCAGATTTATCAGATTCAGAAAGATTCCGGCGAGCGGGTATCAAATGTAGTAGTAATGGGAACCGGCGAGCCACTGGATAATTATGATTCCCTGCTTCGTTTTATCCGTATGTTAAGTGACGATAAGGGTTTAAATATCAGTCAGAGAAACATCACGGTTTCTACTTGTGGAATTGTACCGAAGATGTATGAACTTGCGGAAGAAAAACTTCAGATTACACTGGCGCTTTCTCTCCACGCTTCGAGTCAGGAAAAAAGAGAAGAATTAATGCCGATTGCAAACAAGTACAGTCTGGATGAAGTACTTGATGCATGCAGAAATTATTTTGAAAAAACCGGCAGAAGAATCACATTTGAGTACAGTCTGGTGGGCGGAAAAAATGATTCCGAAGAGGATGCACAGCGTCTGGCAGAACTGATAAAAGGTTTAAACTGCCACATTAATCTGATTCCGGTTAACCCGATTAAAGAGCGAAATTTTGTCCGCTCAGAAATGAAAGTTATCTTAAATTTTAAAAATAAACTTGAAAAATACCAAATTAATGTTACTATTAGAAGAGAAATGGGTCAGGATATTGACGGGGCCTGTGGACAATTAAGAAAGAGTTATATCGATAACAAAGAGGATTCGTAAGATGAAATCATATTCTATTACAGATGTGGGCCAGATACGGACACTCAATGAGGACTTCGTATTTGCCTCAGATACCCCTGTGGGAAATCTGCCGAACCTCTTCGTAGTTGCAGACGGAATGGGTGGACATAATGCAGGTGATTTCGCATCAAAATATGCAGTGGAGACACTACTTGAGACAATCCGTGTTAATCCTGAGAATAATCCAATTAAAATCATCCGTACTGCGATTGAGACTGCGAACAGTTCTATCTTAAAAGAAGCGGCAGAACATGAGACAATGAGCGGAATGGGAACAACGATAGTTCTGACAACAATTGTAGGTGATTACGCTTATGTGGCAAATGTAGGAGACAGTCGGCTGTATCTGATTAACGATGAGAGGATTATTCAGATTACAAAAGACCATTCACTGGTGGAAGAAATGGTGCGAATGGGCGAAATTTCCGAGGAAGATGCAAGAAATCATCCGGATAAAAACGTGATTACACGGGCGCTTGGTGCAACAAAAGATGTAGCAGTAGACTTCTTTGACGTTCATTTAGAATCGGGAGACAGGCTTCTATTATGTTCCGACGGGCTGACCAATATGGTTTTAGATGAAGATATAGAAGACATTATTGTTTCTGAAGAATTGCTTGAAACTGCCGGTAAAAGACTGGTAGAAGCGGCGAATGAAAATGGAGGCAAGGATAATATAGGAATAGTTCTGGTAGAACCAGACACAAAAGAGGTGGAAGTATGTTAGATGTGGGAGTTATTGTAAGTGACCGCTATGAGATTGTGGGTCGTGTTGGCTCCGGTGGAATGGCGGATGTATACAAAGCGAAAGACCATAAACTGAATCGTTTTGTTGCAATAAAGGTATTGAAAGCAGAATTTGGTTCTGATACAACCTTTATCAGTAAGTTTCAAAGAGAAGCACAGGCCGCAGCAGGTCTGGCGCATCCAAACATTGTAAATGTGTTTGATGTAGGAGAAGATAATGGCATTAATTATATTGTAATGGAGCTGGTTGAGGGAATTACCTTAAAAGAGTATATTTCCAAAAAAGGCAGACTGACGATAAAAGAGACAACCAGTATTGCAATTCAGGTTGCGATGGGACTTGAAGCAGCGCACAATAAAAAGATTGTGCATCGTGATATCAAACCGCAGAATATTATTATTTCTACGGACGGAAAAGTAAAAGTAACCGACTTTGGTATCGCAAGAGCCGCTTCTTCCAATACGATCAGTACCAATGCAATGGGTTCGGTTCATTACAGTTCTCCGGAACAGGTACGTGGCGGTTACAGTGATTATAAGAGTGATATCTATTCATTAGGTATCACAATGTATGAGATGGTGACAGGAACGGTTCCTTTTGATGGCGATACAACTGTTTCTATCGCAATCAAACATCTTCAGGAGGAGATGATACCACCGTCAGAATTAAATCCACAGCTTCCACACAGTCTGGAAGAAATTATCATGAAATGTACCCAGAAAAGTCCGGACAGACGATACAATTCACTGGCAGAATTGATCAGTGATTTAAAACAGTCTTTGATTGATCCGGACGGAAATTTCGTAAATCTGACTCCACTGAGTAATCATGCGCAGACGGTTGTAATCTCTCCGGAAGAGATGGAACAGATTAAACGAGGTGCAGTGGCAGCAGGAAATACCGTGCCGGAAAGTAATCCGGAAGTAAATTATGAAGATTTTGAAATTCCGGACGAAGATGAATATATCGACAACAACGCAGATTATGATTATAAAGATGATGTAGATGACTATGATGCAGAGGAAGAAGAACCACACAAAAAAGGAATCAGTCATACATTGGAAAAGGTGATGACAATTGGTGGAATTGTGGTAGGAGCAATTATTATCTGTGTCTTAGTTTACACAATCGCATCAGCTTCGGGCTTATTAAAATTCGGTTCCTCTAAAAATAATAACAGTGGGAATACGACGGCTTCAGACAGTAAATCAGAAAAAGATTCAGACAGCAGTGTAAAACAGGTGGAAGTTCCGGATTTAACAAACAAGACACCGGAAGAAGCACAGAAAACATTAAATGACTTGCAGTTAGGGTATAAGAATGGCGGAGAAGAAGCATCTGACAGTGTAGCAGAGGGAAATATCTGCCGTCAGGATGTAGAAGTAGGAACAAAAGTAGAGCCGTATACACAGATTACCTGTTATATCAGCAGTGGAACAGAAGAAATTCAAGTACCGTATGTGACTGACTATTCACAGACAGATGCAGAAGCAATGTTAAAAGAATTAGGCTTAAAGACAGCGGTACAGAAAGCAAACAGCAGTGACATTACAATCGGAAATGTTGTTTCAACTGACCCGGAAGCCGGAACAAGCGTAAAAGCCGGAGATACGGTAACGTTGACTATCAGTATCGGAGAAGGAGATACTGCAGTACGTGTGCCAAATGTGATTGGGACAAGTGAAGCAGATGCAAAGAGTACCTTAAGTCAGCTGGGACTTCTTGTAAGCGTTCAGACAGGAAATGACCAGTCTGTAAACGAAGGAGAAGTTTATAAACAGAGTGTGGACAGCGGAACGAGGGTAAATACAGGAGAAACGATTACAATTTATGTAAGAAGCAGCAGTTCTTCGGATGACGAAGACAGTGAGGACAGCAAGACAGATAAAGATAAAAATAAAGATAAAGATAAAAATTCCAGCAGTTCCTCTGATGGAACATGGAAGCCTGCAAACAGCCTTCAGCAGCCGACCAATTATCAGGGTGGAAAAGTAAAAGTAGAACTGGTACAGACAGATGATGATGGAAATACTTATTCGGACCAGTCAATGGAAGTGGACGACCCACAGTTTCCGTTGTCCATTCAGGATTTAAATGGTCATCCTGGAATTACAAGCGGAACTGTAGTGCTGTATGAATGGATTGATGACAGCTATCAGATTATTGACCAGTATGATGTTTCTTTTAGGCAGGTAAATTGATGATTGGAAAGATTATGAAAGGGATTGCCGGATTCTACTACGTTGGTGTAGCAGAATCCGGAGTCTATGAATGTAAAGCAAAGGGAATATTTCGAAAAGATAAAATAAAACCCCTTGTTGGGGATGATGTGGAAATAGAGGTCCTGAATGAAGAGGAGAAACTTGGAAATATCGTAAAGATTCTTCCAAGACGTAGTGAATTGATTCGTCCGGCAGTTGCAAATATCGATCAGGCATTGGTTATTTTTGCAGCCAGAGAACCAAAGCCGAATCTCTCTTTATTGGACCGCTTTTTAGTTATCATGGAAAAACAGGATGTTCCTGTGATTATCTGTTTTAACAAACAGGATTTATGTGACGAAGAAGAAGTTGGACGTCTCAAAGAGATTTATGAAGCCTGTGGCTATCCGGTGGTGCTTGCAAGTGCAAAGCAGGGTGAGGGGATTGAAGAAATCAAATCACGGCTTCGTGGGAAAACGACAACAGTTGCAGGACCGTCCGGAGTGGGAAAGTCTTCATTGACGAATCTGCTTCAAAATGAGGTGCAGATGGAAACCGGGGAAATCAGTAAAAAATTGGGAAGAGGCCGTCATACGACAAGACATTCACAGATCATTCAGATAGAGGAAGATACCTGGCTTTATGACACACCAGGATTTACCTCTTTTTATGTAGAAGAAATCGAAAAAGAAGAATTACGTTTTTATTTTCGAGAGTTTTCTAAATACGAAGGAACATGCCGTTTTCAGGGCTGTACACATACGCATGAACCAGGATGCATGGTAAAAAATGCATTGGAAGAAGGAAAAATCTCAAAAGAAAGATATGAAAATTATCTTGAACTCTATGGGGAATTAAAAGAAAAAAGAAGGTATTAGGAGGGACAATATGTATCAGTTATCGCCATCAATTTTATCCGCAGATTTTATGAAGTTAGGGGAAGAAATTAAAAAAGTAGAAGAAGCGGGAGTCGAATGGCTTCATATTGATGTTATGGATGGAATATTTGTACCGAGTATTTCATTCGGAATGCCGGTGATTTCTTCAGTCAGAAAAAAATGCAGTCTGTTTTTAGATGTACATCTTATGATTGAAGAACCGGCTCGTTACATTTCGCAGTTTAAAGCAGCGGGAGCCGACATGCTTACCGTTCATGCAGAGGCCTGTAAGCACCTGGACAGTACTCTTTATCATATTCGGGAAGCCGGAATGAAAGCAGGGGTTGCAATTAATCCGGCAACACCGCTTTGCGTAGTGGAAGAGGTACTTGGAATTGTTGATATGGTGCTTATTATGACAGTAAATCCAGGATTTGGAGGGCAGAAATATATTCCGTATACGACAGAAAAAGTAAAGCGGTTAAAAGAAATGCTGAAGGACAAAAATCTGGATGTAGATATCGAAGTAGATGGTGGAATCAGTAAGAATACAATGGATCTGGCATTGGATGCAGGAGCAAATATTCTGGTTATGGGTTCTGCGATTTTTAATGGAGAGGCAAAGGAAAATGCCATGATGTATCAGAATCGGTTGGAGGCTTATGAACATGAACACAGTGCTGATTTGCGGCGGTGAAATCAATGATGAGTTTAGCTTAGTCTGTTTAAAGCAGATAAAGCCGGACTGTATTATCGGGGTCGATAAAGGATTAGAATTTTGCTATCGAAATCATGTCATTCCGGATTGGATTTTAGGCGATTTTGACAGCATTTCCAAAGAGGTGATAGACTGGTATAGAGAACAGCAGGAAATTCCGATTCGTCAGTATAAACCGGAAAAGGATGATACCGATGCCAGACTTGGAATGGAACTGGCACTAAAGTTGGGCAGTGATAAGATTTTTCTGCTTGGGGCAACCGGAGGAAGATTAGACCATTATATGGGAAATCTTCAGTCGCTCTTAATTACGGCAAGGAAAGAAAAAGAAGGCTGGATTTTAGATGAGCAAAATGCAATTACGGTTAGAAAAGCAGGAAAAATTTGTATTCACAAAGAAGAACAGTTTGGAAAATATGTTTCGTTTTTCTCTATGGGAGATGAAGTGACAGGATTGTCTTTAACTGGATTCCAGTATCCGCTGGATGGTTACACTCTGAAAAATTCAGATGGAATCGCAGTCAGCAATCAGCTGTCGGATGATTGTGGTATTATAGAATTTGAGACCGGTTATCTGATGATGGTTTTGTCGAAAGATAGAACAAAATGTTGATAAATTTTGAAAACAGCTTTAATCTGAAGTAGGATTAAGGCTGTTTTTTGATTTTAGCAGAAAATAGCAGACTTCTTGCAATCTAAGAATTTACTTTTTGGATTTGTTATGCTATAGTATAAAATGAGTCTTGGGGCTCTTTTCAAAAGAATCAGGAGATGTTCCTGTTACAATTTAGTGGTGAAAACCCATAGGCTTGCCTGTGGGAGTAGTC
>OGRK01001995.1_pt1 | contig 11401 bp, 8 predicted proteins | sample 1553471 | NCBI WGS metagenome assembly OGRK01 (sample SAMEA2580080, study PRJEB22360) | human gut metagenome | biome: human gut; feature: human-associated habitat; material: faeces | place: Denmark | collected 2008/2010
CCGTTCGGCCCCCGCCGCCCCCCGCCGCACCGGGCTGGAAAAGGTCCTGCCCCGGCTCATCCGCAGCCTCTCCAAGGGCTACCGGCAGCGGGTGGGCATCGCGCAGGCGCTGCTGGGCAGCCCGAAGCTCATCATCCTCGATGAGCCTACCGTCGGCCTGGACCCGGCGCAGGTCATCGAGATCCGCAAACTCATCCGGGAGCTGGGGCAGGCCCACACGGTCATCTTGTCCAGCCATATTCTAAGCGAGGTGCAGGCGGTCTGCCAGCAGGTGCTGATCCTGTCCAAAGGCAGGCTGGCGGCATCGGGCAGTCTGCAGGAGCTGACGGCGGACGGCAGGAGTCTGGAAGAAGTCTTCCTGGAACTGACCGGCGGCGAGACCGAGGAGAGCACAGGGGAGGAAGACGAATGAACGCCATTTTCAAGCGGGAACTCCGCGGCTATTTCCACGGGATGCTCGGCTATCTGCTCACCGCCTTTCTGCTGGCGTCGTCGGGCATCTATTTTCTGGCGCTGAACCTCGGCTACGGCCTGACGGATTTCAGCTACTATACGCTTTACCGCACGATCTTCATGCTGCTGCTCTACATTCCGGTCCTGACCATGCGGTCGCTGGCCGAAGAGTGCCGCAGCCGCACCGACCAGCTGTTGCTGACCAGCCCGGTCTCCGTCTGGGGCGTGGTGCTGGGCAAGTTCTTCGCGATGTGCGCCGTATTCGCGCTGCCGTGCCTTGCGGATGCCGTGATGATCCTCATCCTCTGGGCACTGGGCGGAACAGTCACCGCGCTGGCCGCAAACTTTGCGGGCCTGCTGTGCTATTTTCTGCTGGGCTGTGCGGCCATTGCCATCGGCGAGTTCCTCTCCGGCCTGACCGAAAACCCCATCATTGCAGCGGTGGCGGGCTTCTCGGTGCTGCTGCTGGCCTATATGATGCCCAGCCTGCGCAGCCTGTTCAATGCGGGCAGCGCGGTGGCGCTGGTCGTCTTTGTGGGCATTGCGGGCGCAGCATCGCTCCTTGCCGGGCTGCGCACCCGGAGCTTTGTTCTGGGGTGTCTGGCCTTTGCAGTGTGCTGCCTGGGGCTGACGGGTCTTTTCCTCGTGAAGAGCGCCTGGCTGACCGAGGCGTTCAGTGCGGTGCTGAGCGCCCTGTGCCTCTTCACGCCCTTTGAAGATTTTGTCAACAACAGCTTTTCCATCCCGACGCTGGTCTATTACCTGACCGTGACGGCGGTGTTCCTGTTCCTCACGGCGCAGGGCATTGAAAAGCGCCGCTGGAATTAAAGGAGGTGCGCAGCGATGAAGTTCTTCCCCAAAGATAAAACTGCCCTGAATGGGCGGGTGTTCCGCAGCGGCCTCTATTCCGCCGCTATCACGGCGGCCGTCCTGGTTCTGGCCGTGCTGGTGAACCTGCTGGTGCGGGCCCTCCCGGCCAAATACACCACGTTCGACCTCTCGGAGGCCGGGCTGTATACCCTCAGCGACAGTTCCGCGCAGGTGGCGCAGGGCCTGACGCAGGATGTGACCATCTACTACCTCTGCGAAACCGGCAATGAGGACCAGATCATCTCCAAGCTCCTGGACAAATACACTTCCGAGAGCAGCTATATTACCTGGGAAATCAAGGACCCGGCCATCTACCCGACCTTTGCAGCCCAGTACGGCGCACAGGATGCTGCGTCTGGAAGTCTGATCTTGGTCTCTGGGGAGCAGAGTGTCGTGCTGGATGCCTCCGACCTCTACGATTATGACAATTCCGACTACTACACCACCGGCAGCTATCGTGTGACGTTCTCCGGCGAGAGTAAGATCACCTCGGCCATCTACCGCCTGACCAGTGGGGAACAGAAACACGCCTACTACACCACCAACCACGGGGAGCAGGCCCTGACCGACACGCTGACCGATGCACTGGAAAATCAGAACCTCTCCCTCACGGCGCTGGACCTGCTTTCCAGCGGCAGCGTCCCGGAGGACTGCGACCTGCTCATCATCAACGTCCCTGCACAGGACTTTGCCTCGGCGGGCGCTCTGGTGGATGAGATGAGCCTTCTGCGCAGCTACCTGAGCGCAGGCGGCAAGGTTCTGCTCACGACCGATACCTATTATAATACGCCCAATCTGGACGCTGCGATGGCCGAATTCGGCCTGACCCGCGCCGAGGGGCTGGTGGTCGAGGGCGATTCCGGCCACTTCATGAACGGCTACCCCTACTATCTGTTGCCGGACTACACCAGCCCTACCGAGACCACGGCGCTGGAGGGGGTGGATACCAGTCGCCATGTTCTGCTCCAGATGGCGCAGGGCATCACCCTGACCGAGACGGAGAATGTGACCGCAGAAGCGCTGCTCACCACCTCCGATGCGGCCTACAGCAAGGCGGCCGGGTACGAGATGACCACGGTGGAGAAAGAGGATGGCGACACGGATGGCCCCTTCACGCTGGCAGCCTACGCCCGCAATACAGCCACCGAGGCGGAGGTCATCTGGATCAACTGCGGCAACCTGGACAACGAGAGCGCGTATCAGGTCGTGCCCGGCAACTGCACTTTCCTGCAGGGCTGTGCGTCCTCGCTGGCGGGGCAGGTCGGCAGTGTGCTGATCGACTCCAAGGCGCTGGAAGCTGCCCCCATCAGCGTTTCCAGTGCACAGGCGGCGGTGCTGGGTCTGGTGTTCATCCTGATCCTTCCGGCAGCGCTGCTGGCGGCAGGTGCCGTCGTGGTCATCCTGCGGCGCAGAAAGTGAGGCCCGCATGAAAACGAAACGGCGCACCCTCATCGTTCTGCTGGTTCTGGTCTTTCTGGCGGGCGGGGCCTTCGCAACCCTGACGGTGAAGAACGAGCAGGCTGCACAGGCCGAAAGCGCTGCGGCAGAGGGCACCATCCCGCTGTCCTCCTTTGCGGCGGACGACCTGACCGAACTTGCGGTCACGTACAACGGCGAGACGAACACCCTGACGGTTGCAGACGGCAGCTGGACGCTGGCCGAAGACCCGGCCTATCATCTGGACGCCACCGCCTGCAACACGATGGTCACCGCCCTGTCGGCGCTGAACGCCAAACGCCAGCTGACCGAAGAACCCGGCGAGGACTACGGCTTCACGGACGAGAGCCTGACCGTCACGGTCACAGCGGCAGGTGAGACGAACACCTTCACCTTTGGGGCAGAGAATGCCGCCACCGGGGATATCTACCTGAAAAAGGCCGGGGACGATGCCCTGTATACGGTGGCGGCGTCCAAGGCGGCCTGCTTTGCGCTGAGCCGTGCTGAGCTGTTCGGTGCCTTCAACCCGGCGGGGCTGACCCGTTCGGCCATCGAATCCGTCACCCTTGTCTGCGGAGATGAGCCGTTCACCCTGACGGCGGTTTCGGAAGCCGCAGAGTCCGACCGTTCGGCCGACTCCGAAAGCGACAGCGACAGCACGGCGTACACCACGGTCTGGAGGCTGGCCGATGCACCGGACGCAGAGCTGGACGAAACGCAGGTCAGCAGCCTGCTTTCGGCCCTCAGCAGCTACGTCACGGCGCAGGATCCCCACGGCGATGCGTCCGGCATGAAGCAGATGGCTGCAGCCACGGTTCGCACAGCGGACGGCGAACGGACGCTGACCTATTACGAGGGCACGGACGGCTATTATCTGACCGTGTCGGGGGACACGTCTCTCTACACGGTGGATGCCGCCACCGTGCAAACAGTGTACACCGCAAAGGACCGTTACAAAGCGGCTTCGTGAAACAAAAGTTCATCTGGCAGTCCTTTTTGAGCCCGGAAGTTTCCCGCAGGGGAGCCTCCGGGCTTTTTGATGTTCCGGCCTGGTTTTCTCCCGGTACGTAAAGTTTGGGCAAACTGTGTCAGAGCGATTGACATTTGTACGGAAATTGTATAAGATAGACACGAACAGGGGGAGAGACTGCGCAATTTGTCACCTAAGGCACGGCGCGTGGGGACCAATCGCCCTGGTACGAGGGATGGGGACACGAGCCCTGTCTTTTTTCGTATCTGAGTTTAAGGAGGATTTGGTATCAATATGGACAACTCGGTGATCGTTTCACTGCGGGACATCGTAGTGGAGTTTGACGGCCAGCGCATTCTGGACGGATTGAATCTCGATATCCATGACAAAGAGTTCGTTACGCTGCTGGGTTCTTCCGGCTGCGGCAAGACCACGACCCTGCGGCTGATCGCAGGCTTTTTGGAGCCGAATTCCGGCAAAGTTCTGCTCAAGGGCGAGGATATCACCGGTGTGCCGCCCTACAAGCGCCCGGTGAACACGGTGTTCCAGAAGTATGCGCTGTTCCCGCACCTGAACGTGTTCGAGAACGTGGCCTTCGGCCTGCGGCTGAAAAAGATGGACGAAGAGACCATCCGCCGCAAGGTGCGCGATATGCTGGAGGTCGTGGGCCTGAAAGGCTTTGAGCGCCGCAGCATCGGCCAGATGTCCGGCGGTCAGCAGCAGCGCGTGGCCATCGCCCGCAGCCTGGTCAACGAGCCGGAGATCCTGCTGCTGGACGAGCCTCTGGGTGCACTGGACCTCAAGCTGCGCAAGGAGATGCAGCTGGAACTCAAGCGCCTGCAGCGCGAGATGAACATCACGTTCATCTATGTCACGCACGACCAGGAAGAGGCCCTGACCATGTCCGACACCGTCGTCGTCATGAATGGAGGCAAGGTGCAGCAGATCGGCACCCCGGAGGATATCTACAACGAGCCGAAGAACGCCTTCGTGGCGGACTTCATCGGCGACTCCAACATCGTGGATGGCGTGATGCACAAAGACTTCCTCGTCTCCTTCTCCGGCGTCCAGTTCCCGTGCGTGGACCGCGGCTTTGCCCGTGAGCAGAGCGTGCAGGTCGTCGTCCGCCCGGAGGACATCGAGGTCGTTTCGCCGATGGAAGGCCAGCTGGTGGGCGTCGTCAATGACGTCATCTTCAAGGGCGTCCACTTCGAGATGCACGTCGATGTGGAGGGCCGCGAGTGGCTCATCCATTCCACCCGTGCCTGCACCCCCGGCGAGACCATCGGGATGCGCATCGGCCCCAACGAGATCCACATCATGGCGCGTTCGTGAGGGGTGAGCCGAAATGATGAAGATTTACGATCGAAAGCTTGCGTATCCCTACTTTGTGTGGATGACGCTCTTCACGGTGGTGCCCCTCATCATCGTGGTATATTATGCCCTGACGGACAGCGACGGCAATTTCACCCTGAACAACCTGCTCTCCATCAGCGGCTACGGCTCAGTGTTCGCGCGCAGCCTGCTGCTGGCCCTCATCGCCACGGTCATCTGCCTGATCATCGCGTTCCCCGTCGGCTATTTTCTCTCCCGCCTGCGGGTGAACAAGCAGCATATCATGCTGATGCTGGTCATGCTGCCCATGTGGATGAACTTTCTGCTCCGCACCTATGCGTGGATGGGCCTGCTCAGCGTCAACGGCCCGGTCAACGCGGTGCTGGGTGCCTTCGGCCTTGGCCCCTACACCATGCTGAACACCTCCGGTGCAGTGGTGCTGGGCATGGTGTACAACTACGTGCCCTATATGATCCTGCCGCTCTACACCAGCATGACCAAGATCGACCAGAGCATCGTGGAAGCGGCGCAGGACCTGGGCGCTTCCACCACCCAGACCCTGCTGCGGGTGCTCATCCCCATGAGCGTGCCCGGCATCAGCACCGGCATCACGATGGTCTTCGTCCCGGCGGTGTCCACCTTCGTCATCAGCCGGATGCTGGGCGGCGGTTCCAACCTGCTGATCGGCGACCTGATCGAGATGCAGTTCCTCGGCAACAGCTACAACCTGAACGTCGGCTCGGCCATGAGCTTGGTGCTGATGATCATCGTTCTGCTGTGCATGAGCTTTACTTCGAGCTTCGACGAGGATGAAATGGAGGGGGTGTCCTGATGAAAACGAAACATCTCCGCCTGATGCAGCGGGTCTATATCATCCTGTTTTTCTGCTTCATGTATCTGCCCATCGCGTATATGATCGTGTTCAGCTTCAACCAGAGCAAGGGCTATGCGCTGTTCACCGGGTTTACGCTCAAGTGGTACACCAGCCTGTTCCACAACGCCTCCATCCTGCGGGCGCTGGCTGTCTCGGTGGAAGTGGCCCTCATCTCGGCCGTCATCGCTACGATCCTGGGCACGGCGGCTTCGCTGGGCATCGCCTCCATGGGCCGCAAGAGCCGCCTTGTGGTGACGAACATCACCTATATCCCGGTCGTCAACCCGGAGATTATCACCGGCATCTCGCTGATGCTGCTCTTCGTGGCCTACCAGCGTTTTGCGGGCCGGGTGGAGTTCCTGCCCGATACCATCATGGGCCTGCCCACGCTGCTCATCGCGCACATCGCGTTCAACGTGCCGTATGTCATCTTCAACGTCACGCCCAAGCTCAAGCAGCTGGACGTCAAACTGTATGAGGCGGCTCTGGACCTCGGCTGTGACCCCAGGCAGGCGTTCTTCAAGGTCATCCTGCCGGAGATCAGCCCCGCCATTCTGTCGGCCTTCCTCATCTGCCTGACCTACTCCATTGATGACTTCATGATCTCCTACTTCAACTGCGGCACGGTGGAGACCCTGCCCATCGCCATCTACTCCATGACCCGCAAAAAGGTCAGCCCGGAGATCTACGCCCTGTCCACCATCATGTTCGTGGTCATTCTGACCATCATCCTGATTTCCAACGCCATGGAGAGCCGCGGCTACCGCCGGGACCAGAAGGCACTGAGAGGGGAGGATGCCGCATGAAACAGATGAAGCGCATGGTGCTTTTGCTGCTGACGGTGGTATTTGCCGTCAGCCTACCGCTTTCGGCGTTTGCCGCCGGGACCATCGAGGTCACGGAAGATGTTTCCGTTTCGGATGATTACGACTGGACCCGCTTCAAGGGCCAGAATGTCACCCTGAACGTCTACAACTGGGGTGAGTATATCTCCAACGGTTCGGACGACAGCGTAGACGTGGTGGACGCCTTCCAAAAGCTGACCGGCATCCACGTCAACTACACCACCTTTGATTCCAACGAGTCGCTCTACGCCAAGCTGAAATCCGGCGCGGCGGATTACGATGTCATCATCCCGTCGGACTATATGGTCGCCAAGATGATCTCGGAGGGGATGCTTGCAAAGCTGAACTTTGACAACATCCCCAACTTCCAGAACATCGACGAAGTCTACCGCTACGCCGACTACGACCCCGCCAATGAATACACGGTGCCGTATATGCTCTGCACCACCGGCATCATCTACAACACCACCATGGTGGACAAAGCGCCCGCCAGCTGGGCCGACCTGTGGGATGAACAGTACGCCGGCAATATCCTGATGTTCAACAACAGCCGGGATGCGTACGCCATCGCGGCATTTGCCACCGACCACAGCATCAACCCACAGTCCACCGAGGAAGTGGACGAGGTGGTCGAGCACCTCAAGGCGCAGAAACCGCTGGTCCAAGCCTACGTCATGGACGAAATCTTCGATAAGATGATCGGCGGCGAGGCGGCCATCGGCGTCTATTATTCCGGCGACGCCATCACCATGATCGACGACAACCCCGACCTGGCCTGGGTCTTCCCGGAGGAGGGCAGCGTCCTTTCGGTGGACAGCATGTGCATCCCCGCCACCAGTGAGAAGCAGGAAGCTGCCGAGATGTTCATCAACTTCATGTGCGAAGTGGACATCGGCAAGGCCAACGCCGAATATATCGGCTACACCACCCCCATGCAGGCCGTGTGGGAGGTGCTGGACGAGGACCTGAAGTACAGCGAGATCGCCTTCCCCTCGGAGGAGATCGAAGCGAAGGAAAAGGTCTTCACTGCCCTGAGCGATGAGGTCAACAGTGAACTGGACGTCAAGTGGAGCGAGATGAAGAGCTACGACGAGGGCGGCAGCGGCATCGTCTTCCTGATGCTGCTTCTGGCCATGGTCGCGCTGGCCTGCTTCAACATCTGGCGCAAGCTGCGCAAAAAATCGCGGAACATGTATTGATCCATGCAGGCTGCGCCGCAAACGGTGCGGCCTGTTTTTGATAGAGAGGATATTTTTACTATGGTACTGAACCACTTTACTGAAACTGCGACCGTTCTGAACGCCGACTGTGATTTTCACCGGAAGCTCAAACCCGGCGCCCTGTTCCGCTATGTGGAGCAGGCTGCGGCGGACCACGCCCGCGCCTACGGTATGGACGACGATTTCTTTGCCGCCCGCCACACGACATTTCTGGTGGGCAAGCAAGCCGTGGAGGTCTACCGGATGCCCACCCGCGGCGAGAAGATCGCGCTGGATACCGCCTGTGAGCCTTGCAAAAAAGGCTCGATGAAGCGGATTACCCACATCCTCGACGAGGCCGGGAAGGAGCTGGCCCTCGTGGACTGCCGCTGGATTGTGGTGAACACCGAAACGGGGCACATCATGCGGCAGCCCAGCTGGTGCACCCCCAACTACGAAAACGAGGAGGTGGAAGAGGAGCTGCCCCAGCTGGTGCACAAATGCAAGGAGCTGACCCCGGCGGGCAGCTGGACGGCCAGCTACTCGCTGTGCGACCTGAACGGCCATGTGAACAACTCGTTCTATCTGGACATCGCCTGCGACGCCCTGCCGCTGGATGCACTCCGGAAGGGTCCGCTGCGCTTCGCCTCCATCAAGTACCACCGCGAGATCCCGATGGGGGCGCAGGTGGCGGTGGCCTATGCGCCGTCGGCCGACGGCTGGTATGTGGTGGGCCGCCGGGACGAGCACATAGCCTTTGAGTGCTATCTGGAATTTTCCAGCGAAGCGGCTGAGAACGCCTGAGAAAAGAATTACAAAAAAATTACAAAAACTTTCGCAAAACCCCTTGCAAAATGGTTTCAAAAGAGTTACAATATGGTTACAAGAAGAGCAAAAGCTCTTCTGCGTGAAATCTTTTTCTTCTTGTTATCCGTGGATATCGGGTGCGCACCGCTCCTCCTCCGGCTGTTCTCCTTCGCAGCTGTTGGTGTGCACCGCACAGGCGGTATCCTCGCTTCGTGTGCAAAAGAGCTCGCTCCCGTTCGGGGGCGGGCTTTTTTGCGCCCCCAGGCCCGCAGCAGGGGAGAACGGCCCGCATTTTCGGGAATAAAGTGTTACTTTCCGCCGTTTTCTTAGACAAAGTGTCTGGTTTTCGCAAGGACAGTTTTGGAAAGTTTGTTTTGCGAAATGCTTGCGTTTGTGCCGGTTTGTGTTACAATAGGTGCAAGCATTTTTAGCATCTTCCAGGCACGATAAGTGAAATGAATTTGCCGCCGTTTCTACGGGCTGCACGAGAGAAAAGGAGTTTGAGTATGGCATATTTCTATAAAGAACCTTCCCGCACCTTTGGTGAGTACTTGCTGATCCCCGGCTATTCTTCTTCGGAGAATGTCCCCACGGCGGTCAGCCTGAAGACCCCGCTGGTCAAGTACCGCAAGGGCGAGGAAGAATGCCCGCTGGAAATGAACATCCCCATGATCAGTGCCATCATGCAGGCAGTCTCCGGCGACAAGCTGGCGATCGCGCTGGCACGCGAGGGCGGCGTTTCCTTTATCTATGGCTCCCAGAGCATTGAGAACGAGGCCGCGATGGTCCGCCGCGTCAAGAGCTATAAAGCCGGCTATGTCGTCTCTGACTCCAATCTGGCCCCGACGGCCACCCTGCACGATGTGCTGGAGCTGAAGGCCCGCACCGGCCACTCCACCATTGCCGTCACCGCCGACGGCACCCCCAACGGCAAGCTGCTGGGCATCGTGGCCTCCCGCGATTACCGCGTCAACCACACCCCCGATGACGCCTCCGTCACCACCTTCATGACCCCCATCGAAAAGCTGGTCACGGCCCCGGAAAACACCTCCCTGCATGACTGCAACAACATCATCTGGGACAACAAGATCAACACGCTGCCTCTGGTGGATGCCGAAGGCAACCTGAAGTATTTCGTCTTCCGCAAGGATTACGACTCCCACAAGAAGAACGCCAACGAGCTGCTGGACGCCAACAAGAGCTATGTCGTGGGTGCCGGCATCAACACCCGTGACTACGCCGAGCGCGTTCCCGCTCTGGTGGAGGCCGGTGTGGACGTCCTCTGCATCGACTCTTCCGAGGGCTATTCCGAGTGGCAGAGCCGCACCATCGGCTGGATCCGTGAGCACTACGGCGACACCGTCAAGGTCGGCGCAGGCAATGTGGTCGATGCAGAAGGCTTCCGCTTCCTGGCAGAGGCAGGTGCCGACTTCGTGAAGATCGGCATCGGCGGCGGCTCCATCTGCATCACCCGCGAGACCAAGGGCATTGGCCGTGGTCAGGCTACCGCTGTTATCGAGGTTGCCAAGGCACGCGATGAGTACTACAAGGAGACCGGCATCTATGTGCCCATCTGCTCCGACGGCGGCATCGTCCATGACTACCACATCACCCTCGCGCTGGCTATGGGCGCAGACTTTGTGATGCTGGGCCGCTACTTTGCCCGCTTTGACGAGAGCCCCACGAACAAGGTGCGCATCAACGGCCAGTATATGAAGGAGTACTGGGGCGAAGGTTCCAACCGTGCCCGCAACTGGCAGCGCTACGACCTGGGCGGCTCCACCAAGCTGAGCTTTGAGGAGGGCGTGGACAGCTATGTGCCCTACGCAGGCCCTCTGGCAGACGGCGTGCAGACCACCTTGTATAAGGTCAAGAGCACCATGTGCAACTGCGGCGCTCTGTCCATCCCCGAACTGCAGCAGAAGGCCAAGCTGACCGTTGTTTCCTCCACCTCCATCGTGGAGGGCGGCAGCCACGACGTTGTGCTGAAGAACGCCACCCCCAGCATTATGAACGGCTGAGCCTGATTTATTTGTTATAAGCGCAGAGACCGCTGCACAGCGTTTGTGCAGCGGTCTTTTTGCGCGAAAATACTTGCACAGGCAGGGAAATCGTGCTATCATGATAGAAACGCTCTGTCATGACAGGGCGGCAGATCCCCCTGCCGGGCAAGCGGCAGGCGGCGCGCAGTAGGGAAGAACTGACGCCGGGTACAGATAGAGAGGAAAACATTCATGAACGAGATCAAGGTTGAGCCTTATATCCCCGATGAGGACTACGATAACCCCGCGATGGTGGTGGATTTTTACGAATTCACCATGGCAAACTGCCTGTTCCTGCATGGCTTTAAGGATACCACGCTGGTGTTTGATATGTTCTTCCGCAAGAACCCGGACAATCAGGGCTATTCTATCAGCGCAGGCCAGCGCAAGCTGACCCGCTTTTTGCTGGACTACCACTTCAATGAGCAGGATATCCACTGGCTGCGCACCAAGGGCATGAGCGAGGAGTTCTGCGAGTATCTGCGCAATTACCGCTGGAAGGGCGATATGTACGCTCTGCCCGAAGGCACGGTCTGCTACCCCCATGTACAGATGGTGCGCATCGAGTG
>OGRK01002002.1_pt1 | contig 11357 bp, 9 predicted proteins | sample 1553471 | NCBI WGS metagenome assembly OGRK01 (sample SAMEA2580080, study PRJEB22360) | human gut metagenome | biome: human gut; feature: human-associated habitat; material: faeces | place: Denmark | collected 2008/2010
GCTGCTCGTGTATGTTGATCGCCGTTTGCTCCGAACGAAGTTCCTGCCCCTGTTTCGCAGCGGCGTTGACGGAAAGTCGGTATCACGTTCGGTCGGCTCATGAAATTTTCAAGGTACGTTTCCCATAAAGAAAAATACCGCCCAAGCAGCGCAGCGATGGATTTTGTCGGGGTGAATCGGCGGCAAAATGAATCGGGTGTGTTGCGGGGCGGTTAATCTTTCAGGGATGATCCACGGCGAGGCAGTGTTCAAAATGAACACGACCACATCTTGTGGAAAGGTTCAAACCAATCCACAAAAGCAGTGGGATTTACAAGAAAAATACCACTGTATGTAGAATGCGTCAAGAGGGTTTTGAAAAATTTATGATAGTAAAGTGGAGAGAGTAGGACTTATTTTATCGTGCAATCCCTGCCTTACGCCTGATTGATCTGGCTCAGGATGCCATTCAGCTGCTCCTCGGTCAGGACGTGAAAATCCACCAGCGTATTCAGCTGAATTCCGCTCATCATGGCAGAAACCTGACCTTGCAGCCGGGAACCCATACCCTGTAACACAAAAATATTCCCCACAAAACATAACGCCCCACACCGGAAGAAGTAACCGGTGCGGGGCGTTGTGTTTTATGGGGGACAATGAGGAAGAAAAATGATGAGGAAATGGCAGATCAGAATTTTTGTGCTAGATACTTTGCACTGAGCTGGAAGTTCTTACAATAGGTTCGTTTTATCGAATCACTCCTTGGAAATGCCCTGCAATACACGGTTCAGCTGCTTGATGTCCTCTTCCGAAGTGCCTGCCTGCATCAGCATGGATTGAATGGTCATCCGCTGCATGGCACGCTCCATCATGGCCACCAGAGCCGGATTGTCCTTCACGGCGGCAGCAACGTCTCCGCGGGAAGCAGCGGCCTTTTCCCGGATCTGCTTCAGGATGGGACCGGCTTTCGGGTCTGCCATGGCGGCAGCCATGTTGTCCTTCACCGACCAGCAGCTTTCGTCCAGCTCGCCGTCAAACCAGTTGGTCACGTTCTTGCGGTTGTCCATGGCGTAATCCGGGTTGGGGGCGTCCACCTTGTTCACCAGGATCACGCTGCTGTGCTCACCGGAGCGTGCCTCAATGCTGTGCTTGCCGGTAATGGGCAGCTGGAAGGTGAACACTTTGTCGCCCTGCTTGGTCTCCACCAGCTGACCGTCCTTGTACAGCGAGACCTCCGGCAGATTGGAGTAGACCTTGATCTCGGTCACATCCTCGGCGCGGTCCACATAGCGGCTGCCGCACAGGTGCACGAACGGCTCTTTGCTCCAATAGGCCTTGTAGAGATAGAAGGGGTCTTTTTTGATCTTGCGGTCAAAGGTGACAAGTCCCTTCTGGTTCTCGCCGTGCTTGCCGCCCTCATCACGGCCATCGGCGGCAAAATCAAACATATTCCACACATGCGTCGCCCACAGCCAAGGACGGTCGGCAATCATCTTTGCAATGTGCTCATGGTAAATGCACTGGTAGCTCTCGGTGTAGTCGCCCTTTTCCGGGTGGCTGCTCTGGTACTGGGGGTTGGCGTCGGCGCCATACTCCGAAAAGCCGATGCAGCGGTCGGGGTAATCGGCATGGTATTTGTCAAAGAACTCGTCGTTCTGCTCCAGTTCACCCAGATACCAGCCGAAGTAGAGGTTGTAGCTGTTCACATCCGGGATCTCCAGAATGGGGCTGGTGGTCTCCAGCATAAACACATTTGCCATGGTGGTCTTGCGAGTGGGGTCCAGCTTGTGTGCCAGCTCGTTCAGCAGGCGGTGGTTTTCCAGCAGATCCTCGTTGACCGCAGAGGCGGCGGTGATCTCGTTAGAAAGGCCCCACACGGCAATGCAGGGGTGGTTGTAGTTCTGGACGATCAGCTCTTCCATCTGGGTCAGGGTGTTGGCACGGCCGTTGGTCATGTGCATGGTGATGTAGGGGATCTCTGCCCAGATGACAAGACCCTTTTCATCGCACAGGTCGTAGAAATACTGTGCGTGCTGATAGTGAGCCAGACGGATGGTGTTGGCGCCCATTTCCAGAATGATGGAAATATCCTCCTCCATCATTTCGTTGGTCAGGGCATTGCCGGCCCCCTTGCGGTCCTGATGGCGGGAAACGCCGCGCAGCGGGTAACTGCGTCCATTCAGATGAAATCCCTTCTGGGGGTCGATCTCAAACTTGCGGCAGCCGAACCGGGCAGAGGTCTCCTCGCCATTGTCCAGCTTGGCAGAGACGACGTAAAGGAACGGGTCCTCCACGCCATCCCACAGATGGGCGTTGTTCAGTGTGAAAACAACCTTTGCGGTGCCCTTTTCCACCGGGGCGGTGAGGGTCTGACCCTCCAGTGCAAAGGTCACGGTCTGTGCGCCCACCACGGCGGCTTCCACGGTGACCTCGGAGGTCTTGGCGGAAAGGTCGGTGACGATGGGGGTCACCTTCAGTGCCGGTGCGCCATTAGCGGGCAGGGCAAAGTGCTCTGCCGGGACGATGTGTAGGGTCACATCCCGGTAAATGCCGCCGTAGAAAGTAAAGTCCGCTTTCTGGGGGTACACGGTGCCGTTGTCGCGGTTGTCCACGGAAATTGCCAGCAGATTTTCCTCTTTGAGGTGGTCGGTCAGGTCCACCCGGAAGGTGGAGTAGCCGCCCTTGTGCTCGGCCAGCTTTTCCCCGTTCAGGTAAACGGCGGCGGTCATGGCTGCGCCGTCCAGTTGCAAAACAGCCTTGCCGCCTGCCGGGATGGCGGGCTTTGTCAGGGCCAGTGTATACCAGCAGGTGCCGCGGTAGTAATCGTTGCCGCCGTCCTGACCGTCCACCGCATTCCAGGTGTGGGGCAGGGTGATGGCCTCACCCATAATGGCGGTGGGGATGCCGGGGTTCTCCTTGGTAAAATGCCAGTTGCTATGATTCAGCAGGATGGTCTTGCTCATGGTAAAAACTCCTTTGTGAAAGATAGATCAAATCAGCAAAAACCGAAAGAGAGTATGAGCCCTTTCGGTTTTTGCAGGGTGTTACTGCATATGTTCTGCAATTACTTCATGACGAAGGGCGTCTTTCTTATCAGCGATGCGCTTCTGGACGTTGACCATTTCTTCCTTGGTCAGCGGGCAGCCCGGCATGGCGATCAGGGTGATGACCCAGCCCAGCATCGGCAGACCGTACTTGATGGCAAGGGTCATCCAGAAGATGCCGGAGGTGTAGGCATCCGTGGGCTGGGGCATGGTGGTGGTGTAACCCAGAATGGCCACGGCACCGGTGGCGATGACAGCAGCCACCGAGGTGATGAGCTTGTCGATCAGGCTGTAAGTGCCGGAGACAACCGCCGGGATGTAACGGCCGCTGCGGTCCAGCTCGTAGTCGATGGTATCAGCCATGTAAGAGTTGTTGGAGGTGGTGATGCACATGTTGGAGCCGTTCTGCAGCAGGGTCAGCAGGACGTAAACGATCATGTTCCAGCTGCCGATCACACCGATCTGACGAGTATCGGTAAAGATGAAGAACAGGATCAGCACAGAGGTGATGGCCATGCTGACGCAGGTCCAGGTCACGATGCCCTTCTTGCTGCCTTTTTTGCCTACATACTTTGCACCGAAGGCCGCAAAGAAGATGGAAGGCACCATGCTGATCATGCTAAGGGTGGTAGCAAGACCCATGTTGCCGATGAGGATGCCGTTCAGCATCGTGTTGATGATGGCCTGGCTGCCTACCTGCTGTGCCAGCTTATCGGAAGCGTGGGAGGCAACATAGCACTGCAGGGGCTTGTTGTGTTTGAACACCTCAAGAATATCCGCAACCTTCAGCGGTTCGTGATTTTTGCTGATGCCCTCAAAGTTTTCGGGCTTATCGTAGGCGGAGATACCGGCGCAGACGATCAGGGTGCCGATGCCGGCAATGATCAGGACGATGGTGCAGACCGTGCTGAGGAAGCCCTGATTGAAGGTGCCGCCGCACTTGGGCAGGATGACGGTGTAGACCAGCATGCTCATGCCCATGGGCACGAAGTAGTTCAGCGCAGTGGTCCAGACACCGATGGTGGGACGCTGGCGGGGATCGTTGGTCATAATAGCCGGCAGGGTCTGGATGGTCATGTTGCTGACGGTATAGCCGATGATGTAAATAATGTAGGTCAAAACGAACACCGGCAGGCCGAAGCCCTTGCTGGAACACAGGTTGAACATACACAGCAGGCCCACCGCTTCGATCAGGTAGCCGCTGATCAGCAGAACGCGCAGCTTGCCGAAACGGGTGTTGACGCGGTCGTAGACGAATGCCAGCATCGGATCGGTGAAGGCGTCCAGAATGCGGGCCAGCATCAGGATGATGCCAACGGTTGCAGTGGTGATGCCGTAGCCGATGCTGGCAGAATAACTTGCCATACCGATCAGGGAGTAGACGCTCATGCCCACAAAGGCGTTGCAGGCATAACAGATGATCTGCCATGTTTTGGCGCGGCGGTACTGGACGTCGTCTACCTCACTGGCACTGGGTTTCTTTTGGAACATAATGTTTTTCCTCCTTTTTGTGTGAACTGAGTTCTGCTTTTTCTGACACCAGAATAACAGAATGCAATAGGTACTGCCAGACAAAAAATTGGAATTAAGGATAAAAATTCGTGTAGTTCTGACCGCTCAACGAAAAATTTACCAATAACGTGAAAAATTATCCTTTTTGCTCCGCACAGACCTGTTACAATAGGCACAGAGAAAACACGGCTTCTGATAAAAAGGAGAATCATCATGCTGCCATGGAGAATGCACAGGTGTTCGGCATACCCCAGCCGCAGATCTTTGTCAGCGAGCGCACCCCGGAGGGCGCAGAACTGACCCAGATGGATTACGAGGTCTATCCGCAGGCACTGGAACACGTCCTCCGCAAGGTGGCAGAAGCATTCAAGGGCGACCTCATGGTCACCGAAAACGGCATTGCCACCGCTGAGGACACCCGCCGTGTGGCGTTTATCCGACAGGCACTGGAGGGCGTACAGCATTGCATCGCCGACGGCATCCCGGTGAAGGGCTACTTCCATTGGAGCCTGATGGATAATTTTGAGTGGCAGAAGGGCTATGCCATGCAGTTCGGCCTGATCGCCGTGAACCGTGAAACTATGGAACGGACCGCAAAGCCCAGCCTTGCGATGCTGGGGGAGTATTGCGGAGCTTGAGAGGGGGTTCCGGGCATCGGTAGAAAAAACGGCGGAAGTATGATATACTGGCTCTATCAATGAGCCAATGAGCCGGAGGGGTTACACATGAATGTTCTCCAGAATATGATGCTGTTTTCCGAGCTTGTCCAGTGCGGCGGAAATGTATATACATGGTGCTATGATGCACAGGGGAAGCTCTTGCGGAGCAACTGCCCGGACGAGGCATTTCTTTCCAGTGCATTTGAACTGTTCGGTTGCAAACAGCGGATGCTGGAGCATGGGAACCGGGACGATGTGCCCGTTACCTTGGGGACGGCATTGGGTCTTTTGTGGGGCACAGCCTTTGAAAAGGAAGAGGGAAAACTGAAGCGTGTCTGGGTCATCGGGCCGGTGTTCCATCGGGATGTGACAATGCGCGGGATCGAGGAAGGGCTGAAATATTACAGCAAGCTGGAGATCAGTGTGGCATGGACGATCCAACTTTACAAAGCCCTTGAAAAAGTTCCTACCCTGCAAAACACCATTATGAACCGCTATCTGCTGATGATGCACTACTGCTTGACCGGGCAGCGGCTGGAGTTGAGCGATGTGAACAGCAGTGCAGCACAGGACGAACGGCTGAAAAGCGATGCGATTCCCCATGACCGGCATAAGATCTGGATGGCGGAGCAGGGAATGCTGCAAATGGTTCGCACCGGAGACCTGAATTACAAGCAGGCGCTTTCCAACAGTATGAGCATGAGCGCAGGCGTGCCGGTGCAGAGCAGCGATGTTCTGCGCCAGAGTAAGACTTCCGTCATCGTGTTCACCTCGCTGGTGTGCCGTGCCGCCATTGAGGGCGGTCTTTCCCCGGAGGAGGCGTACTCCCTGGGGGACAGCTACATTCAGACGGCAGAAGCGGCAAAATCGTTGGATGAGCTGCACCCGCTTGCAATGATGATGTACGATGATTTCATCCGGCGTGTCCACAAACACCGGACGAACCCCAACCTCAGTATGCAGATCCAGAAATGTGTGGATTATATCGAGATGAATCTGGACAAAAAGATCATAGCGGAAGATCTTGCCGCCCTGGTGGGCTACACGGAATATTACCTCACTCACAAATTCAAGGAAGAAACCGGTCTGAGCGTCACGAACTATGTGAAGTTTGCAAAGGTCGAACGTGCGAAAGTTCTGCTGAAAAGCACACCGCTCAGCGTCCGGGAAATCTCCGAGCAGCTTGGCTTTGCCACCCGCAATTATTTCAGCGCGGTCTTTCAGCAAGTCACCGGAAAAACGCCTATGGAGTTCCGGGAAAAATAAAGCAGAACAGGCATCTTGTGTTACCGCTTGGCGGTATCGGACAGGATGCCTGTTCTGCTATGATGAAGAAAAATGGGGGAGAATGGCTCAGTTAAGGAACTTCTCGTTCAGGGTCACGCCAAAGTCGTGAGCAATGGCGCGCAGGTCGTCGTCGGTGATGGTCTGCCGGATGATGCCGCCGCCCATGGAGAGCACCTTGACGTAAATTTCTGCGCTCTTTTCAATGGTGTGGGCCAGACCAAAGGTGATGTCAAAATCCGGGCCGGAAGCAAACAGACCGTGCTGTGCCCAGATGGCAGCCTGATAGGTTTTCATCAGCTCACTGGTGGCCATGGCAATGTCTGCCCCGCCGGGCACCATCCACGGGCAGACACCCACGCCCTCCGGGAACACCACCGGACACTCGGTGGCGCTCTGCCACAACGCACGGGTGAAATCCCGGTCGGTCAGGGGCAGAATGTAGGTCAGGGCAATCACATTGGTGGCGTGGCAGTGGTAGATGACACGGTTTGCGCCATTGGTGGCGGCCTTGCGGACACTGTGATTCATAAAGTGGCTGGGAAACTCACTGGTAGGCTTTGCGCCGCCCTCCAAGCCCCAGACGATGCGCCAGCTGTCGCCCTTGTCGTTGATCTCCACAATACCGATGCTGTGAACAGGGTCCGGCTCCACGTTGCGGAAAAACTTGCCGGAGCCGGTGGTGATGAAATACTCCCCCGCCAGATTATCGGCCTGCACGCCCATGTTCACCCATTCGCGGGGCTGCGGGTCAAAGAAGGGACGACACTGTGCCACTTCCTCTTCCTTCATGCGGTAGGTCAGGTTGCCGCCGTTGCGCTCGTGCCAGCCCTGCAGCCAGCCATCATTGCACATCCGTATAAAACCTTTGACAATCTCAATATCCAGAATATCCATCTTCAAAAACCTCTCTCATTCAAATGCGTTTGCTCAGCACGTTCTGCTCGTATTTTTTGACTTCCTCAAACCATGCGCCGTCCACCGGCACACCGTTCCGGCGGCAGTATTCGTCCCAGACCTCGCCAAAGGGCAGGGTCTTCAGCTCCTCCTGCCGCACCATCAGCTCGGTGAACTGGTTGGTGTCCTGCAGCTCCTTCAGCACCGTATGCGGGGTGCACAGGGCAGACAGCAGCGCCTTTTCCACGTTGCGGAAGCCAACCGTCCATGCGGAGATGCGGTTGATGGAAGCGTCAAAGTAATCCAGCGCAATGTTCACCCGGCCGTCCAGACCGCCGCAGCGCACGATCTCCTTGCAGATCTCCTTCGTTTCATCGTCAAACAGCACCACATGGTCGGAGTCCCAGCGGATGGGGCGGGTGATGTGGAGGGCAATCTCCGGGAAGAAGGCCAGCAGGGCGGGGATCTTATCGCTGACCACCTCGGTGGGATGGTAGTGGCCGTTATCCATCAGAGGAATGCACTTTTCCCGGTTGAAGGCGGCGTAGCTCAGGGCAAACTCGGCGCTGCCCACGGTGTAGGCCTCTACGCCGATGCCGAACACCTTGCTCTCGATGCAGGGCTTCACCAGCTTGAAGTCGTAAGGCTCGCTCAAAATCTCGTCGATGCTGGCCTTGTAGCGGTCGCGGGGGCCTTTGCGATCCGCCGGTACGTCCTTAAAGCCGTCGCCCGTCCAGATGTTCATGGTGCAGGGCTGCCCCAGTTCCTCGGCCAGATACTGGCTGATGCGGATGCAGGCCTTGCCGTGCTCTACCCAGAATTTCCGGGTCTCCTCGTTGGGGCTGGCAAGGGTCAGCGGGTCGCACTTGGGGTGGGAGAAAAAGGTGGGGTTGAAGTCTGCGCCTAGCCCTCTTGCCTTGCAAAAATCCACCCATTTTTTGAAGTGCTTCGGCTCCAGTTTGTCCCGGTCCACCCACGGGCTTTCTTCGTCAAAAATGGCATAGGAGGCATGGAGGTTGATCTTTTTGGTGCCGGGGCAGAGGGACAGCACCTTGTCCATGTCGGCCATCAGTTCCTCCGGGGTGCGGGCACGACCGGGGTAGTTGCCGGTGGTCTGGATGCCGCCGGTCAGGGGCTTGGTGGGGTCGGTATCAAAGCCCCGGACATCATCTCCCTGCCAGCAGTGCAGGGAGATAGGCACGGTCTTTAACCGGGCAATGGCAGCTTCGGTGTCCACGCCAATGGCGGCGTAGCGGGCTTTTGCTTCTGCGTAACTCATAGGGTTCCTCCTTCTTAAATCTGCATCTGAATTCTCAAATTGCCGATGGCGGTGGCCTCGATGGGCAGCGCCACCACCTGTTTTCCGGTATAGTGGGCGGTCAGCTCGTTTAGGGTAGCGTTCTTTGCGCCGCCGCCTGCGATGTAGAGTTTATCCCAGTGCTGGCCGGTGAGGGCTTCCAGCTCCCGGAATGCTTCCCCGTAGCAGTACGCCAGCGAATGATAGACACTGTTGATGAGGTCGGCATCCGTGGCAGGGGCTTCGCCGGTCTCGGCAAGGGCGGCTCTGATCTCCGCGCGCATATCCTGCGGGGCAGAGAACCGGGCTGCGTTCACATCAAAAATGCGGGTGTAGGTGCTGGTCTTGGCCAGTTCCACCATCTCGGCAAAGGAGATAACCAGCTGCTTTTGCACGCACTGGATGATCCACAGACCCATGATGTTTTTTAGGTAGCGGATGTACCCCACGCCGCCCTCGTTGGTAAAGTTGGCGCGGCAGCTCTTCGGGCTGGTGATGGGTTTTGCCAGCTTGACCCCCAGCAAACTCCATGTGCCGGAGGAGAGGAACGGTGCATCGCCCTGTTCCATCGGAATGCCCTCCACGGCGCTGGCGGTGTCGTGGGTGGCGCACAGCACCACCTTGGTCTGCCCGCCCACCTCGGCGGCAATGTCCGCCTTCAACGGGCCCAGCGCCGTACCGGGGGCGGTGAGCTTAGGGAACATCGCCTCCGGCAAGCCCAAAGCTTTGAGAATCTCCGGGTCGTACTCTTTGGTCTGAGCGTTCACGAGTCCGGTGGAGGTGGCGTTGGTGTACTCCCGTGCCTTTACGCCGCAGAGCTTCCACAGCAGATATTCCGGGATCATCAAAAAGTCCTCGGCTTCGGCCAGCCGCCCGACTTTTTTGTCGGCATACAGCTGATAAATGCTGTTGAAGGGCTGGAACTGGATGCCGGTGCGCTGGTAAAGCTGCGCAAAGGGCAGGATGCTGTGGACTTCGGGAAGCACTGCCTGCGTCCGGCTGTCGCGGTAGGCGTAGACAGGGGAGAGGGGCTTGCCGTCTTTCAGCAGCACATAGTCCACCGCCCATGTGTCGATGGAAAGGCTCTCGATATTCGGATATTTTGCAAAGGCTTCCCGGATGCCCTGCTTCACGTTAGCAAACAGGCTGTCGATGTCCCATTCCAGATGGCTGTCCACCCGCCGGACGCTATTGGGAAAACGGTACACTTCCTCGGTGCGGAGAACGCCGTTCTCCATCCATCCCACAATGTGCCGCCCACTGGATGCACCAATGTCGATGGCAAGATAGTTTTTGTGCATAATGCGCCTCCTGTGTGGCTTTGACTGCTACCAGTATAGCGGTATAATGCGGGCAATTCCATCCGCAAAGGTGACGCATTCTTTGTGAAAAGTCTACTCTTGCACTGCAAAGGCTGGTGCGCTATACTGAACACAGAAAGTGAGGAACCGGAAAATGTTGACTTATAACATGGATGTGACCCCGGAGAGTGTATGGAAACGCACTACCCCCAGCGAAGCAGAGCTGGCACAGCCCTACTACTGCACCGAGGCGGGAGTGTTTTACGCCCAGCAGCATTTTTCCACCGCCCGGACAGATAAGGAAAGTTACATCCTGTTTTATACCCTCCGGGGTGCAGGGCTGATTGAGCAGGGGGAAAGCCATGTGGTGCTCAGCACCGGGCAGGCGCTGCTGCTGAACTGCCGCACCCCGCAAAGCTACTGCACCGCCCCGGGGCAAAGCTGTTGGCACCATTACTGGGTGCATCTGGACGGCGCAGGGGTGGCCGCTATGGAGCCGCTGCTGCTGGCGGGCAAAAAACTGACCCCGGTGCAGCTTACCGGGGTCAAGATGCAGGAATATTTTGAAACGCTTTTAGCGCAGATGGAGCGTAGCACCGTAGACAGCATGGTGACCATGGGGCTGGCACTCCACGAGATGCTGGCGCTGTGTGCACAGAGCATCCTTGCACAGGCCGAGGCCACCAGTGCACGGCAGGTCATTTTGCAGGCGGCAGAGGCCCTGCGTAAAAATTACCAGAAGGAGCTTTGCCTTGCCGACCTGCTGGTAGAGGCGCACATGAGCAAAAGCTATTTTCTGCGGCTGTTTCGGCGGTATATGGGCACGACACCGTATAATTATCTGGTCAACTTCCGCATCACACAGGCAAAGGAACTGCTTGTCCTCACCGACCACAGCGTCAGCGAAATTGCACAGAAGGTAGGCTTTGGGGATGCCAGCAATTTTTCCACCCGCTTTGCAAAAGCCACCGGGCAAAGCCCTCTGCAATACCGCAAAAGTGCGCTGAAGCCGCTGGAGGGGGCAAGGTGAGCGGAGGAATTGTGTCAAAATGACACAATTCCTCCGGGTGCTTTCATAGAACCATGAGATGTGAATGTTTTGCTTTTAAAGAGCGTTCGTTTTTTTGATGAATCTTATGAGAAACGTAAAAAATGCTTGCAATCATCTGTAAAATGTGGTATATCCATTATACGAAACATTGCTTTGAAAGAACGCTCCACCGTTCAATGATGTGTAAATGGGAGGTGCCTGCCATGACCGCCGTGATCTATGCCCGTTATTCTACTGATAGTCAGCGCGAAGAATCCATTGAAGGTCAGATCCGGGAATGCACCGCCTATGCGGAAAAGAACGGCTTCACGGTGGTGAAGCATTACATTGACC
>OGRK01002007.1_pt1 | contig 11342 bp, 8 predicted proteins | sample 1553471 | NCBI WGS metagenome assembly OGRK01 (sample SAMEA2580080, study PRJEB22360) | human gut metagenome | biome: human gut; feature: human-associated habitat; material: faeces | place: Denmark | collected 2008/2010
CATTATACTAAATAAATTAGGAAAATGTGACAAAAAGTCATGTAAGTATTGCCCAAGTATTTTCCGGGATATTTTATAATAAATTTATGGGTGGCGGTCTGTTAATAATCACTTTGATATTTTATAATGTAAGCATTGGTTGTAATTTAGTTGATGGTGCAAAGTCAGTTTAAGTGGTCTGAAACTCAGCGTGAAAGGAGAATATAATTATGGAGATCAGAAAAGCGGCAGCAGAGGATTTTGATATTGTATTTGATTTTATAGAGAAATTATGGACATATAATACATATGACAGGGAAGAAATACGCAAAGTATATATGGACGTCATAAATGACGAACGCAGCTTTGCATTTTTATTATGGGATGAAGGCGTTTGCAGGGGCATGTGCCATGGAGACTATTTCAATACATTCTGGATGTCGGGACTCACATGCTATGTGTCAAGCCTTATAACAAGAGAGGAGGACCGCGGAAATGGCTATGGTGTGGCACTCCTGGATCATGCAAAGAAGCTTGCAAAGCAGAGGGGGTGCAAGGCTGTCACCCTTGATTCCGGTCTCCCGCGGACAGGGGCACATGGCTTCTACGAACACTATGGATTTGAAAAGAGCTGTTATGGCTTTGAACTGATGATATAAATTATCTGAGGAGATTGGAAAGAAGACAAAATATGTGTACAGCGGCGACATATAAGACAAAGAATTTCTATTTTGGAAGAACGCTGGATTATGAATTCTCGTACGGCGATGAGATCACCGTGACTCCGAGAAATTATCCGTTTGAATTCAGATATATGGGCAGGACGGCACAGAACTTGCCAGATATCCATTGCTGCAGGGGGAGAACATCAACTGGCAGAACTAAGTATCTGCCCCCCCGGGACCCGGGAAATACCAGGAAATAACTTGGCGTTTTTATCTGCATTTCTGCATTTTGCGAAAAATTTGTGCTGTTTTATGTAATGGTGGAGCCGGCAACTGCATGGTGCCAGTAGCCATCGCAGAGCCAGTAGCCCTCCAACAGAGCCGGCAGTCTGGATGATGACAGTGGTTGCACAAACATAGAAAAGTAGATTATAATATCGGAAAAGGACGTTGCCAGTGGCAATGTACGGAAGCCAGAGTTATATCTGTGATAAAGGAGAAAGAACGAGATATGGGCAAGTCAAAGGTTACAATAAAAGAGATTGCGGATAAGGCAGGGGTGTCCATAGCTACAGTTTCCCATGTTATCAACAGGACAAGGTATGTAAGACCTGAGCTTGTGGATAAGATAGAGAAGATTATTGTAGAGACGGGATATCAGAATAAGATAGCAGATAAGGAGAGAAAACTGCTGGTTGGCCGAGAGTCTACGATCGTTGCAGTCATTCCGAACATTGAAAGTACGATATACAGAGATATGGTAGCTTATGTGGAGCAACTTGTCAGTGTACAGGGATATCAGTTCCTTGTGGCGATAACAGACAATGATTTTAAGGAGGAGACACAGGTGCTTGCCGGACTTCTGGTCAACAAGAAGGTTGCCGGTATCATACATGCGCCGGTGAGTGATGTGGCAACCAACTACACAAAGCTTATACAGTCAGGCGTTCCATTTGTCTGCGTGGAGAGAAATATACTTGGATCAGGGATAGACTCAGTTGAGTTCCGAGACAGGGAGGCTATATTTAAGGGCGCAGATTATCTGCTCGCGAGTGGACACAAGAATGTTTTGTTTTTCAGAGAGAGTACGGACAGTACCACCAGGGATGAGAGAACAAAAGGTTTCCTGAGTGCTCTGCAGAAATACAATATAAATACAAACGATGCGAATATAGTGGATGTGACACTGGAAAATGGCGAGGATGACTGTATGCTCGTCATCCAGAAGGCGCTCCGCAGATACAGGCCGACCGCAGTTCTTGCGGGGGGCAACAGAATAACGCTCTACCTCATGAAGACACTGAGAGATATGGGAATCGACTGTCCGGGAGAGATATCTGTGGTTGGGTTTGGTGATGAGAGCTGGTCAGAACTTACATATCCTCCGCTTACCATAATCAGAAGAGATGTGAAGGGGTTAAGCACCAAGGCAGTTGGAATGCTTTTTGAGAAGATCAACACAGGTGCGGTCATATCCCATGACTGCTATGCCGATGTGGAACTGGTTGTCAGGAAATCCACCAAGATGCTGGATAATGGACCATTTGGAGATAAGGCAGCTGCCCCTGATTCCGTGGTGCTGACGAAGGAGGAAAAACAGAGGCTGAAGGCAGGACATTTCAGAGTTGCCATATCATTCCATTACACAGGTACGTCATGGGCTGAGCTTCATGAGAAGGGTATCTGTGAGGAGCTTGAGCAGTTCGGGATAGATGTGGTGTCGGTTATGGATGCGCACTTTGACTCGGAACTGCAGAATGCGCAGCTTGATGGAATAAGACTTCAGAAGCCGGACGCAGTTATAGCTATTCCGGCGGATGACAGCCGTACCAGAGAGAAGTTTCAGGAACTTTCCAAAGTGTCAAAGCTGGTGTTCATAAGCAATGTTCCGGATGGCATGTCCAAGAACAGCTATGTGTCCTGTGTATCAGTAAATGAGTCGGAGAATGGAACGAACACGGGAAGAATGCTGGGGGAATACTGCAAGGAGAACAAGAAAAAAAAGGCAGGTTTCATTATTCATGGTGCGGCATTCTATGGAACAAGAGTCAGGGATAACGCCGCTGAGAGGATAATCAAGGACAGTTATCCTGATATTGACATAGTTACGATCAGGAGTTTTGGAGAGATATCCAATGCATATCAGGTAGCCCAGGACGTGATAACTGCCAATCCTGAAATTGAGGCAATGTATGTGAGCTGGGATCGCCCGGCACTTCTGGTTATAAAGGCACTCAAGGAGCTTGGCAGGGAGGATGTGGCGGTGTTCACCACGGACCTTGATCATGGAATTGCCAGGTGCATGGAGGAAGGAATCGTCAAGGGACTCAGCACGCAGAGACCATACGAGCAGGGAAGAGCGGCCGCGGCAGTTGTTGCCAAGTCCCTGGTAAGTGAAGAACAGCTTCCAAAGTATGTGGGAGTTCAGCCGTATCAGGTTGAGCCAAAACAGCTCAGGCTTGCATGGAAGGAAATCTTCCATGAGTCCATGCCGGACAGATTGAGGTGACATGACATCTTTAGTTAGTTCGTGCCGGACAGATTGAGGTGATATGACATCTTTAGTTAGTCTGTGTCGGACAGAGTTAGAAACTGTATCTTTTTATCTAAAAAAGAATCCGTTAGAGAGAAAATTGTATCTTTCTGGCGGATTTTTTGCGTTTATACACAAGAGACAAGGTGACAAGTAACGGGTGTCAATCATACACTACAAATCCCATAAGCATGACATCTGGTAAAATATTTACGTAAAAAACGACAAAAGACCCGCGAACCATATAATACAATAGAGTTTTATTTGTGCAAAATGACGAATAAACAATAAATAAAACACTTGATATTGACAATAACCGACAAAAGTTATATCATCAAAACATGCAAGGGACGAAAAACAGTTTAAAATTTACGTAAATAAATCGGTTAAGAACAGTTTTTCGACAACGAGTTAGCAAAGAAAATACATGATAGTGGAGGTAAAAATTATGAGAAAATTTAAAAAATTATTAGCAGTTGGAGCATGCCTGTGCATGTCACTCAGTTTACTGGCAGGTTGTGGATCAGGAAACACTTCGGGCAACGGTTCATCTGATTCAGGTACAAAGCAGGAGAGCACAAAGTCATCTGACCTGTCATTTGCATTTTGTACAAACACACTCAACAATACATTCCAGAGTTCAATTGATGCCAAGCTCAAGGAGCTCTGCGATGCGAACGGAATATCATATACATGTCTTGATCCTGACTACGATCTGAACACACAGCTCAGCCAGTTATCAGACGTGGCAAATAGTGGATACGACGCAGTGTTCATCATCCCGGTTGATTCAGCAGGTATCACATCAGGTCTTGCAGAGATCAAGGATGCAGGAATCCCAATCTTCAATGTAGATACAGCAGTTATCGAGGATGACATAGAGAACTTCGTAACACAGTTCGTTGGAACAAATGCTTACATGGCAGGACAGCTTGTCGGTGAGCAGATGGCTAAGGATTATCCGGACGGAGCAGACATTGCGATCCTTGACTTCCCATCAAATGAGAGTTGTGTAGACCGTGTAAATGGTTTCCTTGACGGACTCGGTGATAACAAGGATAAGTTCAACATCGTAGCACAGCAGGATGGCGAGGCAGCACTTGATGCATCAATGAGCCTTGCAGAGGATATCATCACAGCAAACACAGATCTTCAGGCATTCTTCTGTATCAATGATCCTTCAGCACTTGGCGCAGCAGCAGCAGTTAAGGCAGCCAACAAGACAGGTCAGATTGGTGTATACAGTATCGATGCTTCACCAGATGGCAAGCAGGCACTCCTCGACGGCGAGTTCACAGCAGTTGCATGTCAGGTTCCTGTACAGATTGCTGAGTACGCATTCAACGCAGCACAGAAGTATGTGGGCGGAGATACAACGATCGACGAGAAGAAGGTATATCTTGACTCACACCTCGTACTTAAGGATGAGGCTGAGAAGACAGTTAACGATTGGCAGTAACAGCACGGGGCTGCCCCCGGCTGGACATACATGACACAACGTAGGTGTATATAACACGGGAGAGACCGGGGATCTTAGATCTCCGGCCGAGATCCCGAAAAAGCAGGATAACAAAAGATTTATTTTAGAAACTTGGAGGTTTAATATGGGACAGACAGTTCTGGAAATGATAGGGATAAAGAAAAGCTTCTCCGGAATATATGCTTTAAGTGGCATCGACTTTTCCCTTGAGCTGGGAGAGGTACATGCACTGCTCGGTGAGAATGGTGCAGGAAAGTCCACACTGATCAAGGTCCTCGGCGGAATTTACCAGCCCGACAGCGGAATCATCAAGGTAAATGGCAAGGAGGTCAAGATCAACGGAGTTCCGGCTGCCAGAGAAAATGGTATAGGAATAATACATCAGGAAATCGTACTTGTTCCATATCTTTCGGTGGCACAGAATTTGTTTCTCGGCAGAGAGATAAGGACAAAGCTTGGAACGCTGGACTTTGCAGAGATGAACAGAAGAGCAGAGGAGATGATATCGTCCCTCGGTGTGAATATAAAAGCAGACACGATAGTAGAGAATCTGACCATCGCACAGCAGCAGATGGTGGAGATCGTCAAGGCGGTCTCATTCAACGGTAAGATCATAGTTATGGATGAGCCTACCTCATCACTCTCAAATGAAGAGGTGGAGCAGTTATTTGAGATCATTGAGAATCTCAGAAAGAAACAGGTAAGTATAATCTACATCTCCCACAGAATGGAGGAGCTCTTCAGGATATCTGACAGAGTTACCGTCATCAGGGATGGTGCATACGTAGGAACAAAAAAGACATCTGAGACCAACCCGAATGAGCTGGTTGCGATGATGGTAGGAAGAGATCTGGAGAGCTTCTATGCCAGGGATTACTGTGACATGGACAAGGCAGAGGTTGCTCTGGAGGTAAAGAACCTTTCACAGACAGGTGTCTTTGAAGATATAAGTTTTTCGGTACACAAGGGTGAGATCCTGGGATTCTCAGGTCTGGTCGGTGCCGGACGAAGCGAGATCATGGAGGCGGTATTTGGTGCCACACAGCCTACATCAGGCGAGGTGATACTCGGCGGAAAGCTGGTACACTTCAAGAATCCGATGCAGGCGATCAAGTCAGGCGTAGCCCTGGTTCCTGAGGACAGAAAGAAGCAGGGACTGGTGCTCGGCAACAGCGTGGCGTTCAACCTAACACTCTCATCCCTCAGATTCTATATGAATGGAATCGCCATAAGCGAGAAAAAGCGCGGTGAGGTCATAGACCATTATTCAAAGCGGTTGCGGATCAAGGCGGCGTCACCTGAGATCGAGGCGGGCAGCCTGTCAGGTGGAAATCAGCAGAAGGTAGTTCTGGGCAAATGGCTTGCAACCAAGCCGGATGTGCTCATTCTGGATGAGCCGACCAGAGGCGTTGATGTAAATGCAAAATTTGAAATATACACAGTAATCAATGAACTGGCAAAGGAAGGCATAGCGATAATCATGGTATCCAGTGAGCTTCCTGAGATCATCAACATGTGCGACAACGTATGTGTGGTCAGAGCCGGAAAACTCGTGAAGAAGCTGTCAAAGGACGAGCTCTCACAGGAAGAGATAATGAAATACGCTGCAGGAGGTATCGAATAATATGGGCGAGACAAAGAAGAATTCAAAAGCAACTTCTATATTAAAAAACAATCCCCTGACATCCATAGTCAAGGGCAACATAGGAATCATAGTGGTTCTGATAATCATGTGTGTGGCCGTAGCACTTGCCACAGACAAGTTTTTAACGACCAACAACATCATATCAGTGCTTAGACAGATATCGATCAACACATACATAGCACTTGGAATGACACTCATAATCATACTTGGTCACATTGACCTGTCAGTTGGATCGATAGTAGCTATGTCGGGAACTCTAACCGTAGGTTTTATAGTTAATCAGGGACTTCCTCTCGGCGTAGCAATAGCAGCAGGCCTTCTGGTCGGCACAGCGGCTGGCTTTGTAAGTGGTTTCATAGTAGCCAATTTCAAGGTGCCTGCATTCATCATCACAATGGCCATGATGAATATAGCAAGTGGTATAGCTTATGTCTACACAGGTGGACAGTCAACACGTATCACAAACAAGCTCTTTATCGAGATCGGTACAGGATATCTGTTCAATGTGATTCCACTTCCGGTAGTGTACATGGTAGTGCTCATCATACTGTTCAGCTTCATCCTCAGTAAGACAAAGTTCGGAACATACGTATACGCGATAGGTGGTAACCGCGAGGCCGCAAGACTTTCAGGTGTACCTATCAAGAAGATAGAGATCATAGTGTTTACAATATCAGGACTTCTCTCAGCATTCGCAGGACTTGTACTCTGTTCAAGAATGTACTCAGGCCAGCCTTCAGTTGGAAGCGGATACGAGCTTGATGCCATCGCAGCCTGTGTACTTGGCGGAACCTCTATGACAGGTGGTAAAGGACGGATCAGTGGAACAGTATTTGGTGCCATGGTCATCGGAATCATCTCAAATGGTCTTAACCTTATCGGAGTGTCATCATACTGGCAGCTCATCATCAAGGGTCTCATCATCGCATGTGCGGTACTCCTTGATGGACAGAAGGGCAAGCTTGAGCTCCTCAAAAAGAAGAAACTTGCAGCAAACTAGTAGAAAGAGAGGATTGATAATATGGAGATTTTTAGAAAGATGTCCTTCGCGGATTCCACGGGAGATGCAATACCTTTCTACCACGAGGGCAAATATCATATATTCTCACTGACTTCCCCTCCGGGAACAACAGTGTACCCGGCAAGACTCAGAACAACATGGAGCCACAGTGTATCAGATGATCTGGTGCACTGGGAGGAGCTTCCTACAGCGCTCTATCCGGGCGAGGGCGACGAGCCGGATGCATCGGGAGTATGGACTGGATCAGTCATATACGGCGAGGGCAAATACCATGCATTCTATACAGGCTACTGCCTCACCGCAGAGTATCAGCAGACCATATGCCACGCTACAAGCGACGATGGAATCACGTGGGTGAAGGATGCAGCCAATCCGGTCATCACACCTATGATAGAGCTTTACGAGAAGCTTGACTGGAGAGATCCATATGTATTCTACAATGAGGAGGACAAATGTTACTGGATCCTCATATCAGCGAGAAGGTTGGATATGCCGATAACCAGAAGAGGATGTATAGTTCTCTACAGATCAAAGGATCTGGTCAACTGGGAATATTACGGACCGATATATTCACCGGGACACACCAACTGTCCTGAGTGCCCTGAGATGTACAAGATGGGAGACAATTGGTATCTCTCATACTCAAGATTCTCAGAATATGTAAATACAATATACAGAGTTGCAAAGTCACCATTTGGCCCATGGAGAAAGCCAAAGAAGGATGGCATAGGCGGAAGAAGATTCTACGCAGCCAAGTCCATGCAGGATGATGACGGCAGACGCTTCTACTTCGGTTGGGCTCACGACAGAGCAGACAGAAGCGACAGAGGTGAATGGTACTGGGGCGGAACCTTCTGCGTGCCGCACGAGGTAGTTGCCACAGCGGATGGAGGACTTGACGTAAAGCTTCCAAAGGAATATGAGCATGTATTTGAGAAGCCTGTGGCATGGGATTACATCCCTGTACTTGGAAATGCAGAGCTTCACGGAGACAGACTGGTTGAGATGGATTCAGTAAGCACATGTACATACGGATTCCTTGGACACAATGAGGAGAGCTACATGCTGAAGTGCAAGATCATGCCTAGAGAGGTGTATGACCATTTCGGTATACTGCTCAAGTCAGACAAGGAAGCAAGCGGATGCCTTCTCCTTGAGTTCGATGTGGCCATGCAGAGAGTGTCATTGGTAAATCTTCCTATGGGAGTTGACCCGTTCTGGGTTCAGTCCTGTCAGGCTGTGCCTCCTGCAACGGAGCCGGGCCCTGATGGAGTCAGAGTGTGCGAGAAGACATTTGACATAACAGAGGGCAGCGAGATAGATGTGAAGATCATCGTTGACCATGATATGGTGGAGGTATTTGTCGGAGAACAGGTGGCATTTACATACAGGATATATGCAAAGCCTGAGTTTGAGACAGGACTTCTGGCACAGGATGCAAGAGTAGAATTCTATGACATAGAGATCACAGGAAAGTAAAATTCACAAGGAGGATCCAACATGGAAAAGAAATATGATGTTGTGGCTCTTGGTGAATTCCTGATAGACTTTACCCCTGCCGGAAGCACTGATTCCGGGATGAAGCTCTTCGAGCAGAATCCCGGAGGCGCTCCGGTAAATATGCTCACGGCAGTCAGCAAGGCCGGACTTAAGACCGCGTTTATAGGAAAGGTCGGGGATGACATGCATGGCAATTTCCTTATTGAGACGGCAAAGCAGGCAGGGATAGATACCAGAGGTATAGTTGTCGATGACACGGTATTTACCACTTTGGCATTTGTCACTCTGGATGAGAACGGAGAGCGTGAATTCTCATTTGCCAGAAAGCCGGGAGCGGACACAATGCTCTGTTACAAGGAAGTGGATGCCGAGCTGCTAAGAGACACAAAGGTGTTCCATATAGGTTCGCTGTCTCTCACGGATGAACCGGCCAGAACCACCACATTCCAGGCGGTGAAAGAGGCGAGAAAATACGGAGCGGTGATATCCTATGATCCAAATTACAGAGAGCCGCTGTGGGACAACAGAGAAAATGCGATGGAGAGAATGAAGAGTATTCTCCCGTTTGTAGATATAATGAAGCTTTCGGATGAGGAGACGGCACTCCTCACACCATTTGAAGATCCGAAGGAGGCTGCGGAGTATCTCCTTGGAACAGGCGTCAGACTTGTTGCGGTCACCCTGGGAAGTGAGGGTGTGTTGATATGCAGTAGGGATGGCAGCAGAAAAGTTCCTGGATTTGTCAGCCATGTGGTCGACACAACCGGAGCTGGAGATTCGTTCTGGGGGGCATTTGTATCGCAGCTTATAAGGGCGGACAAGAGCCTAGAGGAATTCAGTATAGACGAGCTTGAAGAATTTGCAAGATATGGAAATGCGGTGGCGAGCCTGTGTGTCGAGAAGCGCGGAGGACTCAGATCGATTCCTGAAGAGAGCGAGACATTTGAGAGACTCGCAGTAAAGTAAGTGTACTACAATTTTTCACATAAAATTTTCCCTTAACCCTGAAGGCCGGAGAGTTTCCGGCCTTCTTTTTTGTACAATCTAACATTTGGACAGTATAATCATTCAAAAGTGCATTAACTCATAATTCCATTTCCTATAATATGTGGCTGGTGAACAAAAAAATAATCATATATACCACATATTATTAGGAAGAAGAGATGATAAATTGGGAGGAGAGAAACAGAGCGAAAATACCAGGATCATATAAGGAGTGGCTTAGATTTTCAGGAAAATGTCGTATAGCAGGTAATACAGCAACATTTTGGGGACCGAATGAATTCCATTCTGAATATGTATCAGAAGGATTGGTTATAATTGGGGAAATTAATGGTGATGGAGAAGTGGTGTGCTTTTCAAAGAATGAAGGCGTTTTTGTACGGGTATTTGAAGGGAAAACAACAGAGATTAATGATTTTGCGTGTGTTCTTAAGGAAATAATAAAATTAATGGATGATAAACCTATCTTATCTCAAGAAAGATATTTAGAAATATTGCAGAAAATCAAAGAAAAAAGGATAGGGAGAAAAATAAATAAGCAAGCAGGAACGCAGCAGTAAATGGGTCCCATTTGTGATACAGGCAGAATACAATAATAAAATGTGATTTTAATAATTATATACGCTCATAAAATGTGAAAAAGAAGTTAGTAAAAGCTATAATTATGTGATATAGTATTCTGTGAGGAGGTGGAAGTATGTATTTTAAGAGAAAAATAGATGACTTTTTATTGAATTGGAAAGAAGATATATCGCATAAACCATTAATCATAAAAGGTGCAAGACAGATTGGAAAAACAGAGTCTATATTACATTTTGCAGGTAATGTCTATGCAAATGTTGTATATATAAATTTTGTGTTGGATAAAAGATTTCGTGCAATTGTAAGTGATGGCTATGATGTAGACACGGTAATAAAGAATATTTCTTTGGTTGATCCAAATTTGAAATTTGTTCCAGGGGAGACAGTTATAATTTTTGATGAAATACAGGAATATCCGGATGTAGCCACATGTTTGAAATCATTTAATATAGACAGAAGGTTCGATATTATTTGCAGTGGTTCTATGCTTGGGATTAATTATAAGAAGATTCATAGTAATAGCGTTGGAAACAAAACGGATTATGAAATGTATTCTATGGACTTTGAAGAATTTTTGTGGGCAAAAGGATATACGCAGGAACACATAGATGACATTTTAAGGCATATGATTGAGCTCAAACCATTTAACGAAACGGAGTTAAATGTGTATAAGGCTTTGTTTCTGGATTACTGTGTATTAGGTGGAATGCCGGATGTAATCAGAGGGTATATAGAAACAGGTACATTTTCCGGATCGACTGCTGTGCAAGAACAGATCAGGCTTGATTATGAGGAGGATGTTCGTAAATATGCAGAAGGGCTGGATCAGACGAAGATTTTATCAGTTTATCGTCATGTTCCGGCTCAGCTGGCGAAAGAAAACAAAAAATTTATTTATAAAGTGATTAAAGAGGGCGCCCGTGCCCGCGAATACG
>OGRK01002021.1_pt1 | contig 11257 bp, 9 predicted proteins | sample 1553471 | NCBI WGS metagenome assembly OGRK01 (sample SAMEA2580080, study PRJEB22360) | human gut metagenome | biome: human gut; feature: human-associated habitat; material: faeces | place: Denmark | collected 2008/2010
GCCATTTGACACTACCATTGATATAAAGATTATAACATATATTAATTGTGTATACAGATATAATTATATATAATAAATGATAACACATTGGCAGAACATATTGAAAGGTAAAAGAATGAGTAAAAGAAATATAACATTTATAATTATGATAATTACACTTATGACATTGCCGTTATCAGCATGTGGAAAGAATAAGAATAACATTTCAACTGATAACAGCCAGAAGCTGCAAAGTGAAAGCAGTCAGGAATATGATGATGGCAGAGATGCACATATGATTCCGGCTGGTGAATCACAGACAAATGGTGAATCACAGAAGACCGGCGAAAAAAAGAATGTACAGGAAAATGCTTCTGATGCGCAGGATAATAACATTAATTCTGAGCTGCCGCCAGTAAGTATCGTACCCGAAAGTACTGCTGCCGCCAGTAGCGATGCGGCTGATAAGGATACTTCAGGAACTGACAATACTTCAGGAACAGACAGTACCAGTTCAGAAAACAATAAAACGGAAAACACAAAGACAGATCCGATAGAGCTGCCATTTGTTCCGGCTTACTAAAATATTATATTAAGAGGCAAAAAATATGAGATATAAGATTAGTGATCTGGCAAAATTATTAGATGTATCTACTAATACTGTCAGACGATATGAGGATATGGGGTATATATCGGCTGTGCGCGATGAAAACAGTGGATACAGGTATTATGATGATGATGGGATATTCGGCGTACTTAATGCTAAAATGCATGTGAAGTATGGATTTTCACATGAACAGATAGCAAAGATGCAGCATTTTTCATTAGAACAGTCTATTGAGGCATACAAAGAACGCATGGATGAGATGGACAGGCAGATTGCGTATATGACATATTTAAGGCACCGGCTGAAAGATGATTATGTGCTGATGAATAAGGCTGCAGTCAATTCGGACATATATGAGAAGAACAGCCTTGACCTTAGATATGTTCTGTACAAATATGGTGAAAAACTGCTTCAGGAGCCGGAACGGTTATTGCAGGTGAAAGAATTTCTGTATAATTCTCCTGAATTACAACACATATTTATGATTCCAAAGGAAGAGATTGAAAAGGGCAGATTTTACTATATGCTGTGGAATCGCTGTAAAAGAGGAACATGTTGAGAAATACAGTCTTAAGACCAATGACTATGCCAGGCATTATACAGCCAAGCCATCTGTTATGGGAATTTCAAGAGTTCCTGCAAAATTAAGCCTGATGAGTGAAAAGTCTGATGATGAGGTTCGTCAGATTATGATAGGAAAGCATATTACATATATGAAAGAACATAATTTTAAAGTAGCAGGAGACGTGGCAGGAATTGTTATAAGCAAGGCATATGAAGATGAAGAAGAGATGTTATATGTGCTGATGTGTGTACCTGTAACTGCAAAGTAATATTATTTTAAAATGTATTTCGTACATAAGGGTATTGTTTTTGTACAGAAGTCTGTTGTATAATATCAAAAGCTTGCGACGTTAACGCAGGCACACTATATTAATTATGAGGTGTATTAAAGATGAGCATGTTCTACAGAAGTACTAGAGACGACAATGTTAGGGTTACTGCATCGCAGGCTATATTAAAAGGGCTGGCAGCAGACGGAGGACTTTTTGTACCAGAGAGTATTCCATCATTAGATAAAAGCTTAGAAGAGTTGTCTAAGATGAATTATAAGGAAGTTGCTTATGAAGTTATGAAGCTTATGCTTGATGATTTCACAGAGGAAGAACTTAAGAGCTGTATAGACAGAGCTTATGATTCTAAGTTTGATACAGAGGAGATGACTCCACTTGTTAAAGTTGAGAATGAATATTTCCTTGAACTTTTCCATGGAGCTACAATAGCTTTCAAGGATATGGCACTTTCTATACTTCCACATCTTCTTACAACTTCTGCAAAGAAGAACAATGTTAAGAATGAAATTGTCATTCTTACAGCTACATCAGGAGATACAGGAAAGGCAGCTTTAGCTGGATTTGCTAATGTTCCTGGGACTAAGATTATCGTCTTTTATCCTAAGAATGGTGTAAGCCCAATTCAGGAGAAGCAGATGGTTACCCAGAAGGGTGATAATACATATGTTATTGGTATAAAGGGTAACTTTGATGATGCACAGACAGGTGTTAAGAACATTTTCTCTGATAAGGAATTAGAGAAGGTTATGAATGATGCCGGATTCCAGTTCTCATCAGCTAATTCAATCAATATCGGAAGACTTGTTCCTCAGATTGTTTATTATGTATATGCGTATGCCAAGTTATTAGCTAATGGAGAGATTAAGGATGGCGAGAAGATAAATGTAGTTGTTCCTACAGGTAACTTTGGTAATATTTTAGCTGCATTTTACGCTAAGAATATGGGACTTCCTATTAATAAGTTTATATGTGCATCTAATGAGAATAAGGTATTATATGATTTCTTCACAACAGGTGAGTATGACAGAAACAGAGAATTCGTTCTTACAACTTCACCATCTATGGATATCCTTATCTCTAGTAATCTTGAGAGACTTATATACAGGATTGCCGGTAATAATGCAGCTAAGAATGCAGAACTTATGGCATCATTAAAGTCAGAAGGAAAGTACAAGATTACAGATGATATGAAAGCACAGTTAGCTGACTTCTATGGCAATTATGCTACAGAGGCAGAGGACGCATCTACAATCAAGAAGATATATGAAGATTGCGGATATGTAATTGATACACATACATCAGTTGCTGCAACTGTATATGATAAGTACAGAAAAGAAACTGGCGATACAACTAAGACAGTTATTGCTTCAACAGCAAGCCCATATAAGTTTACAAGAAGCGTTATGAATGCTATTGATTCCAAATATGATTCAATGGGAGACTTCGAACTTGTAGATGAGCTTAGCAAGATAAGCAATGTCAAAGTTCCTAACGCAATTGAAGAAATCAGAACAGCACCAGTTCTTCATGATACTGTATGCGATTCTGATAAGATGTGTGATGAAGTTAAGAAGATTCTTGGAATCTAATATTATAAGAAAATAAAAATCTCCGGACCGTGTGTAATAAAGGTCCGGAGATTTTTTACTTATCTGTCAACAATTACTCCCTGACAGCCAAGTTCAAGCCATCTTTGATAAAATACAGAAAAATTATAGGTTGTTACATTTTCGTTAAGGGGATCCGCCATATATACTTCATTTTTGGCAGAATCAAATCCAATCATAACAAGGCAGTGTTCCATACCGGGCCAGATAACAAGCTGACCATCCTTAGCAATCCATACAGAAGAACCATAATCAGTGGACTCCATATTCATAGTTGCCCAGACAATAACAGGCTGCCCATTCTCAACATATTGGCAGAACTGATCGATTGAGGCACCTGATATATTAACGGCATGGGCACCATACAGATTGGCACAATCAGTGATTACAGGAGCAAAGCATCCATAAGAAGCTTTATCAAAAGGTGTTCCTACAAATGTAGTGTTGGGATTAGCATCAGGATAGTCTCCTTTTTCTAGATAATTAGCTGCAATATCAGTCTTATCAGCATCATATCCAAGATAGTTAAGAACCATAGTAAGTGAAGTGACTTCACAGCCGGTAGGAAGCTCCGGTAACTGATTCAGACACGGGAAATTATCTATATACGCTTTCCTTCCAGATGCCAGTAGTTCTTTCAGTTCATTTTCAGAGTGAATTGTATTGTGAAAATCTTTATAAGAATCCTCTGAATTATTATTTTTATTATCTTCCTGTGAATTGTCAGAATTATTAACTTCCCCACGCGATAAATCATCCGATGAAATAGTTCCAACTGGCGTTATGTTAATACTTACATTATCAGGAGAAGAATTTTTCATATCAATAAGGAATGATAATATTGTAACAGATGCAGCAATAAGAGAAAGTATAAGCAGAATCTTTAAAAAAGTTTTTTTTGAACTGTGCTTTTTCATTATAACTCCTTGGTAAATATCTCTATATATAATAATGATATTTATAGCTGAATTATATAGTATGTTAAGATTCTGTTCAATAAATTTATAAATTATTTATAGAAAAAAGAAATATTGTTGTTGACATCATGAAAGGGTAGTGATATCTTAAATGTATCGATGTTAGCACTCCAACTTAATGAGTGCTAACAAGATGAAAGGAGAGGATGCCATGGAGACGGATGGACGACTGGATGACCGTAAGGTTAAGATACTTAAAGCTGTTATTCAGAATTATCTTGATACCGGAGAACCGGTTGGCTCAAGAACGATTTCTAAGCTGACTGACTTACAGCTAAGTTCAGCAACTATAAGGAATGAGATGGCAGACTTAGAAGAGCTTGGCTACATTGTACAGCCACACACCTCTGCTGGAAGAATTCCAACGGATAAGGGCTATAGATTATATGTTGATGATTTAATGGCTCAGAAAGAGGAAGAGATATCCTTAAGAGAACAGCAGGTTGGTGATAAAGAGAAAGAACTTGATTCTATGAAGGATGCCTTATCAGAGAAGGTTGACAGAGTGGAAGAACTTCTTCAGAATGTAGCAAAGGTTCTGGCGAATAATACTAACTATGCCACGATGATAACAACTCCTAAGGTAACTGGCAATAAGTTAAGATTTGTTCAGCTGTCACAGCTTGAACCGAATAAGCTTCTTGCAGTTATTGTTATGGAAGGCAATCTTATAAGGAACAAGGTTATAACTATCAGCGAGGATATTTCACCAGAGAATCTTCTGAAGCTTAATCTTCTTCTTAATACAACACTCACAGGTCTTACATTGCAGGAAATGCATCTGGGACTTATATCCAAGATGGAGAGCCAGGCAGGTGAGCATATGGGTATTGTTAAAGAAGTGTTAGACGCGATTGTTGAGACTATAAGTAAGGCTGACGACCTGAAGATATACACAAGCGGCGCAACTAACATATTCAAGTATCCGGAGCTTAGTGATTCCGGGAAAGCAAGTGAGCTTATATATGCCTTGGAGGAAAAACAGGGCTTGTCTGGACTTGTTAATGACAAGGATGATTCAGATAAGACTGAAGATGATAACCACGGCATTCAGGTATATATAGGAAATGAAACACCGGTTGAGTCCATGAAGGACTGTAGTGTGGTAACAGCCACATATGAATTGCAGGATGGAATGAAGGGAACAATTGGTATTATTGGACCGAAGCGTATGGATTATGAAAAGGTTGTTGATACCTTAAAAGAGATGCAGACGCATTTGGATGATGTATTTAAGAAAACTTAGGAAAGGTTGGTATTGAAGTGTCAAAGGATGTAAAGAAAAAGAAATCAGAAGAGACAGTTCAGGATGAAGTAAAGAATCAGGAGACTGATGCTAAGAAAGAAGAAGCCTGCAACTGCGAATCAGAATGTAAGGCTGATGAAAGTCAGAATACATGTGAAGCTGATGAATCAGACAAGGCCGAGGCACAGGATGAGAGCACTGAGAGCTCTAAGAAGAAGGATCATAAGGATGCAGTTATAGAAGAACTTCAGGACAGAGTAAAGAGGCAGATGGCTGAGTTTGATAATTTCAGAAAGAGAACAGAGAAAGAGAAATCTACTATGTTCGAGATGGGAGCCTCAGATATCATTAAGAAGCTTTTACCTATTGTTGATAACTTCGACAGAGGATTTAAGAGTGTGACAGATGAGGAACTTGAAACTCCATTCGCAAAGGGAATGGATATGGTTCACAAGCAGCTTTTAAAGATGCTTGAGGATGCAGATGTTAAGCCTATTGAAGCTTTAGGCGGTGAGTTCAATCCGGATTTTCACAATGCAGTAATGCATGTTGAGGATGATTCAGTTGGAGAGAACATCGTAGTTGAAGAGTTTGAGAAGGGCTACACATACAGAGACCAGGTTATAAGACACAGCATGGTCAAGGTTGCTAACTAGCGATAAGCCAGAAAGCATATGTAACACAAGGTATTAATCAATTTAATTATAGAAAGGACATTTTATTATGGGAAAGATTATTGGTATTGATTTAGGTACAACTAATTCTTGCGTAGCTGTAATGGAAGGTGGTAAGCCAGTTGTTATCGCTAACGCAGAAGGTTTAAGAACTACTCCTTCAGTAGTTGCATTTTCAAAGACAGGAGAGAGACTTGTAGGTGATCCTGCAAAGCGTCAGGCAGTTACTAATGCTGATAAGACAATCTCTTCTATCAAGAGACATATGGGTACAGATTACAAGGTTGAGATTGATGGAAAGAAATATACTCCACAGGAAATCTCAGCTATGATTTTACAGAAGTTAAAGTCAGATGCAGAGAATTATCTTGGTGAGAAGGTTACAGAGGCAGTTATAACAGTTCCTGCTTACTTCAACGATGCACAGCGTCAGGCTACTAAGGATGCTGGTAAGATTGCAGGTCTTGATGTAAAGCGTATTATCAACGAGCCTACAGCAGCAGCTTTAGCTTATGGTCTTGATAATGAGCATGAGCAGAAGATTATGGTTTACGATTTAGGTGGTGGTACATTCGATGTGTCTATTATCGAAATCGGTGATGGTGTAATTGAAGTTCTTGCTACAGCTGGTAATAACAAGCTTGGTGGTGATGATTTCGATAATGCTGTTACACAGTATATGTTAAATGATTTCAAGGCTAAGGAAGGCGTTGACCTTTCTAAGGATACAATGGCTCTTCAGAGACTTAAGGAAGCAGCTGAGAAGGCTAAGAAGGAACTTTCAAGCACAACTCAGACAGAAATCAATCTTCCTTACATCACAGCTACAGCTGAAGGACCAAAGCACTTTGAGATGACTCTTACAAGAGCTAAATTCGATGAATTAACACATGACCTTGTAGAAAAGACTGCAGAGCCAGTTAAGAATGCACTTTCAGATGCAGGTCTTACAGCTTCAGAGCTTTCAAAGGTATTATTAGTTGGTGGTTCTACAAGAATCCCTGCTGTGCAGGATAAGGTTAAGTCATTAACAGGACATGAGCCAAGCAAGACTCTTAACCCAGATGAGTGCGTAGCTATCGGTGCTTCTATCCAGGGTGGTAAGTTAGCTGGTGATGCAGGTGCTGGTGATATCCTTCTTCTTGATGTAACACCACTTTCACTTTCAATCGAGACAATGGGTGGTATTGCTACAAGACTTATTGAGAGAAATACAACTATTCCTACAAAGAAGAGCCAGATTTTCTCTACAGCTGCTGATAACCAGACAGCCGTTGATATCAACGTTGTACAGGGTGAAAGACAGTTTGCCAGAGATAACAAGTCACTTGGACAGTTCAGACTTGATGGTATCCCTCCAGCAAGAAGAGGTGTTCCACAGATTGAAGTTACATTTGATATCGATGCCAATGGTATTGTAAATGTATCTGCTAAGGACCTTGGAACAGGTAAGGAACAGCACATCACAATTACTGCTGGTTCTAACATGTCTGATGAAGATATCGATAAGGCAGTTAAGGAAGCTGCTGAGTTCGAGGCTCAGGATAAGAAGCGTAAGGATGCTATTGATGCACGTAACGAAGCTGATTCAATGGTATTCCAGACACAGAAGGCTATGGATGAGGCAGGCGACAAGCTTGATGCTTCTGACAAGGCTGCAGTTGAGACTGACCTTAACGCATTAAAGGCACTTGTTGATGGTTCTGACCCAGAAAACATGACAGATGCACAGGTTGATGAAATCAAGGCTGCCAAGGAAAAACTTATGGAAAGTGCTCAGAAGCTTTTCGCTAAGTTATATGAGTCACAGCAGGCTGCTGGTGGTGCAGGCCCAGACATGGGAGCAGGTGCAGGTCCTGATATGGGTGCTGGTGCTTCTAATGGTTCAGCTCCATACGGTGATGATGTAGTTGACGGAGATTACAAAGAGGTTTAATTGTCAGCAATAACTGACTGGAATAAGGACTGCATGGGGTGTAAACTCCGTGCAGTTTCTGTTGATTAAATAAGAAAGAGGAAGCAATCATGGCAGATAAGAGAGATTATTATGAAGTCCTTGGCGTGCCTAAGGATGCCGATGACGCTGCTATTAAGAAAGCATACAGACAACTTGCAAAGAAATATCATCCTGATATGAATCCAGGGGATAAAGAAGCTGAAATAAAATTCAAAGAGGCTTCTGAAGCTTATGCGGTGTTAAGCGATGCTGAAAAGAGAAGACAGTATGACCAGTTTGGCCATGCCGCATTTGAAGGCGGAGCAGGTGGAGCTGGAGCAGGTGGCTTCGATTTCGATTTTGGTGACATGGGAGATATTTTCGGAGATCTCTTTGGCGGTATGTTCGGAGGCGGCGGAAGCAGACGAAACAGCAATGGACCAAGAAGAGGTGCTGATGTAAGAGTTAATGTAAGAATTACATTTGACGAGTCAGTAAGGGGAACAACCAAGAAGATAGATGTTACATTAAAGGATGAGTGCTCAAGCTGTCACGGTACAGGAGCTAAGCCTGGTACATCACCAGAGACCTGTAGCAAATGTGGTGGTCGTGGACAGGTAACTTTCACACAGCAGTCATTCCTTGGAATGGTAAGAAGTCAGCAGCCATGTCCTGACTGTCATGGAACTGGTAAGATAATTAAGGAGAAGTGTCCGGATTGTTACGGAACAGGCTATATAAGCAGCAAGAAGACTATTGAAGTCAATATCCCGGCTGGTATCGATAATGGCCAGTGCGTACGTATACAGGGCAAAGGTGAGCCGGGAGTTAATGGCGGACCAAGAGGTGACCTCTTAGTTGCTGTTATTATCTCAGCAAGCACAGAATTTGAAAGAGACGGATACAATATATTCTCTAATGTTGTAATAAGCTATCCAACAGCGGTACTTGGCGGTGAAATCAAGGTTAAGACTGTTGATGGAGAAGTATTGTACGAAGTTAAGCCGGGAACAGCATCAGGTACAAGAGTAAGACTTAAAGGCAAAGGTATGCCAAGTGTAAGAAATGCAGCACAGAGAGGCGATCATTATATCACTTTAATAGTTGATATTCCTACAAAGCTTAATCAGGAGCAGAAGGACGCACTTATGGCATATGAAAAGGCGCTTACAGGCAATGAAAGACACGGTAAGAAGAAAGGTCTTTTCGGCAAATAAATACTATAGCTTACATATGTAATGTAAGTTTACACTCACCCCACAATGTGGTAAAATCCTACATTGTGGGGTATTATATTTATATGTATAATTCCTTATTGTAAAGATTGGAGATTAAAGCAGTAATATGAATTTAGAGACAAGATATAACGAACTTAATAAAGATTACGGTGCATATGAGCTTGTGAACATTGAAAAGCTTAATGATCTTAATTCTGTAGGACTTTTATTAAAGCATAAGAAATCAGGTGCGAGAGTTGCAATTATTTCTAATGATGATGATAACAAGGTATTTTCTATAGGTTTTAAGACACCACCGGATAATGACACGGGAATGCAGCATATAATTGAACATTCTACCTTGTGTGGTTCAAGAAAATATCCGGTTAAAGACCCATTTGTAGAACTATGCAAGGGTTCTCTTAACACATTTCTTAATGCAATGACTTATCCGGATAAGACAGTATATCCTGTTGCAAGCTGCAATATGGCAGATTTTAAGAATATTATGGATGTCTATATGGATGCGGTATTCTATCCTGCAATGTATGAGCATGAGGAGATATTCAAGCAGGAAGGCTGGCATTATGAGCTTGAAGATGTAGATGGAGAGCTTGCTTATAACGGAGTTGTATTTAATGAGATGAAGGGTGTGTATTCTTCAGCAGATGATGTGCTTTCAAGATATACATTTGTATCACTCTTCCCTGATTCTGAATACAAGAATGAATCCGGTGGTGACCCTGAGGCTATACCACAGCTTAAGTATGAAGATTTTATTAAGTATCACAAGGAATATTATCATCCTGTGAACAGTTATATCTATCTGTACGGAGATATTGATGTTGATGAGAGGCTTGAATATCTTAATAACGAATACCTCTCAGCTTTTGATAAGAATGATGTCAATATAGATGCCGAGGTAACTTTCCAGAAAGCATTTGACGCACCTAAGTATGAGACAAGAGAGTATGCAATTACTGATGATGAGCCAGAGGAGGATAACACTTATCTTTCTTACAATGTTGTTATCGGAACATCAACAGACCCAGTAAGCTATCTTGCATTACAGATTCTTGATTATGCACTTATCATGGCACCGGGTGCTCCGCTTAAGCAGGCACTTATTGACGCCGGAATTGGAACAGATGTGTACAGTGTGTTAGAGACTTCTGTGTATCAGCCGGTGTATTCAATTATTACTAAGAATGCGAATGAAAGTGACAGAGACAGATTTGTGAGTGTTGTTGAAGACACGCTTTCTGATATTGTTAAGAACGGTCTTAGCAAGAGAATGGTTAAGGCAGGAATCAACTATTACGAATTCAAATACAGAGAAGCTGATTTTGGGCCATATCCGAAGGGACTTATGTATTATCTCACAATGATGGACAGCTGGCTTTATGATGAGAACAAGCCATTTGTTCATGTTGAGGCAGGAGAGACATTTGAAATAATCAAGAAGAATTCAGAGAACGGCTTCTTTGAGAAATTCATTGAAGACAATATTATTAATAATAATCATGAGGTAGTGTTAAGTCTTGTTCCAAAGCATGGACTTGCAGAGGAGAAGGAAGCAAAGGAAGCAGAGCAGCTTGCAAAGTATAAGGCAACACTTTCCAAGGAAGAACTGGAAGAGCTTGTTAAGCAGACAAAGGCATTAAAGGAATATCAGGATACACCTTCAAGCCAGAAGGATCTTGAGAAGATTCCACAGCTTGAGTTAAAGGATATCACAAGAGAGCCGGCTAAGTTATATATTGACCCTAAGAAGATTGGTGGTGTTGATGTAATCCACCACAATATGTTCACTAATGGAATTGCATATATAATGATGTGCTACGACTGTAAGAATGTGCCTGATGAACTGCTTCCATATATCGGACTTTTAAGCTCGGTTCTTGGACTTATGGATACTGAAAAGTACACATATACAGAGCTGACTAATGAAATCAATATTAACTGTGGTGGAATCTCAACTGATGCTGCCATATACACAGATAATAAGGATTTTGACAAATGTACTATCATGTATGAGGTTAAGGGTAAGGTTCTCTATGACAATATCCAGTTCGTCCTTGATATGATGAATGAAATTATATATAAGACAAAGTTCTCAGATTATAAGAGACTTAAAGAGATAATTGCGAAGCTTAAGTC
>OGRK01002027.1_pt1 | contig 11231 bp, 9 predicted proteins | sample 1553471 | NCBI WGS metagenome assembly OGRK01 (sample SAMEA2580080, study PRJEB22360) | human gut metagenome | biome: human gut; feature: human-associated habitat; material: faeces | place: Denmark | collected 2008/2010
CAAGGTCTTTCGCAAGAGTTGTAATTTTTTTGTAAATCTTTTCGTTTACTTCGTCAAGATTTTCACTTGCACAGTCAAGAAGATTAATACCCATAGTAATAGTTCTTACATCAAGGTTCTCTTTCTCGACCATTTTGTTAGTCTCTGTAACTTCCATAATATTAATCATAGTATTTAAGTCTCCTCACTTTCTTAGATACGATGCATCATGTCAAATATTTCTTCACGCTGGCATTTAATTACAACACCAATATCTTCGCCAAGCTTATTAAGATCTTCATTAACATTGTCAAAATTCTTTGTAGAACCAGACATATCAACAATCATCATCATATTAAAATATCCTGAAACAATAGTCTGTGAGATATCAAGGATATTAACCTTTGTATCAGCAAGATAAGTACATACTCTGGCAATAATACCAACAGTATCTTTTCCTACAACAGTAATTACACATTTTTTCATAGCTTTCCTCTTTCTGCACCTTGTAAGCGCCTGTTATATTTCGCAAATACCTGATAAAACATCACGCTTTGCAACCTCTATATCAAAATCCGAAGATTTGAATGAGTTATCTGACATATCAATTTCTAACTTCACCGTCTCATAAGCAAGTTTATCATAGTTATTCTCTTTGCTTAAATGACCAAGATATATTTTCTTAAGCTTATCATGAAGCAGGGAATTGACAAGCTGTCCAGATGTCTCATTAGAGAGATGTCCTTTATTACCTAATATTCTTTTCTTAAGATAAAAAGGATAAGGACCAACCTGTAACATATTGATATCATGATTAGCCTCAACAAGCATAATATCAGATTCTGTCAGATTATCAACCACATAATCATCAAAATACCCTAAATCAGTTACAACCGATGCTTTTTTTATGCCATCTGCACATTTTTGAGTAAATGTATACGCAACCGGTTCGTTAGCATCATGTGATATACGAAATGGGTGGACTGTTACATCTCCAATTGAAATATCTTCATCCGCATTTATCTTATTAAATATGCCATCCGGAATATTCCCAAGTGATGAAATCTGTTCTATCCCCTCTATTGTACCAGACGTTGAATAGATTGGAATCCCATCTTTTCTCGATATAACACCAAGCCCTTTTGTATGGTCAATATGTTCATGTGTTACAAATATTGCATCAATATCTTTAAGACTTAAACCCGCCGTATTAAGCCCTTCTTCAATTCTTTTCCTGCTTATTCCGGCATCAAAAAGAACATGTGTGTCCTCCGTACCAAGGTAGATGCAGTTTCCACTGCTTCCGCTGGCAATCGGCATCATTCTCATAATTATTTATCCTCCCAGCGAAGCTCTATAACATCACCATCATTAAGTGGCGATGAATAATCAGCATCATTTCCGTTATGTAAGAATACAAGATTTCCCCTTACCATTGTAAGATCAAATGGATAGAACTGGAACAGGTCTACAACTATATAATCAGGCTTGCCTGATAAAACAACGCTCTGACCATTAACCGTAATAGTTATATCCAGCGGTTGTATAACTGGTTCTTCTGCTACCTTATCATCAGTTTCTTCTGATTCCTGCAGCTTTTCTGATGCCATAATATTCTCATTATATTCCTCTAATGAAGAAGTTCTTACCGTAAAGTTCTCATATACTTTAGTATTCTTATCTGCTGGTTCATTATTAACAGTTACATTGAGTGTCTTATAATCCAAGTCAAGAAACTCAAAAAGCTGTGCAACTGTATAGAAGTTCTCCATACGGATTTTGTCGCCGTCATTAATATCATAGAACTCTGACTTTAATTCTCCATTAACATATGCAAATCTTGGGCAGACTATAGTTTTATCATTTACTATAAATGTTATCTGGGAATTAAACTCTTCAAGCTGTCCTATTGTTATGCTTGCCGGTTCTCCCACTGTAGATTCCGTTACAACTATTATATCATTCTGTTCAATCGGAGTATGAAGATTAGCCGGTCTTCCATTAAGCGTAACAACTGCGCCTTCCCCGGCACTTCCCCTTACAAGTCTTGACTTTCCATTAACAGTAAAGTTAATCTCTGCCCCTCTTCTTGGGAAAAGCTTTTCATTAGGGAAGCCAATCTGCATGACAGCATCTACAACTGTAAGATTACTTGTATCATAGAGCTTTATTCGTTCTTTATTAACAGTAACAAATACAAAATTGTTCTTTTGCGTATAATAATTAGTGCATATACCGACAGGCGTTACATATAATGAATCCTTCTTGAAATTGTCAACCTGAAAATCAACTGCAGTTAGAACCTCTTCACCTCTTACCGCAACTCTCTGGTGCGGTATTCCAAGACAATCGGCAACTCTTTCTGTATAACCTGGTATCTTGCCACCACCGCCAACAACAAACACAGCATTTACAGGCTTACCGCCATTAAGCTCAATAATCTTTTCCGCAACATCCTTTGCCATCGCATTCACAACATCAGCTGCTGCATTTCTTATTTCAAGTGCATCTACCTTCTGCGTAATACCCATGATATCTTTAAATGTTACAAGTCCTTTTTTCTTAGTACTTGCAGACATTTTAATCTTTTCAGCAGTATTAAAATCAACAAGGTAAGTTTTTGCGATACACTCTGTTATCTCATCACCTGCGCAAGGTATCATGCCATAAGCAATTATACAGCCATCCTTTGTAAGACAGATATCTGATGTTCCTGCACCTACATCAACAAGCCCTATGTTAAGGAGCCTGTACTGCTCAGGAATTGCTATATTCATGGCTGCTATAGGCTCTAATGTAAGACTTGCAACATTAAGTCCGGCATATTCAACAGCTTCATAAAGTCCATCAACTACCTCTTCCGGCAAAAATGTAGCAATAAGTTCAACTGAAATCTTAGAAGCCTTATGTCCCTCAAGATTATTAATATCATAGCCGTTAAGCTGATATCTTATAGGGGTATTTCCGACACAATAAAATCTTGCTTTATCTTCTTTTTCGTTAATCTTATTATGTGCATTCTCAACTGCCAGAAGATTAAGTGAATAGATATGTTCCTGTGTAACCCGTGTTTCTTCTTCAAATTCATACTCAGCAGACGAATTAACAGTTTTAAGAACTCGTCCGGCAGCAGCAATGCATACATCTGAAAGTTCCCTTCCCAGCTGATTCTCAAGAGAATTCTTAACTTTTCTGATTGTATCGCCAACTTTATAGATATCATGAATCTGACCATCAAGCATTGCTCTGGTTTCATGCTTCTGCTCAGCCATTGCAATAACCTTAAAACGGTTCCTTTCCATGTATCCCACAACACCGACAATACTTCTTGTTCCTATATCAAGACCAAAAACAAGGGTCTCATTTCTTGACTGTGTATTATCCATACCCTACCTCTAGAATAAACAAATTATGTATAATGTATCATATTCCAAGTATAATCTCAAGCTGGGCGCGTGTTTTTTCAATATCTGCGCCATTATTAATCACTTTATCTGCATGCTTTCTGAACTCAGCATCAGATAGCTGACTTTTAAATATGCCTGATATCTTTTCATCAGAATAGCCTCTTGAAGCAGCAAGTCTTTTTCTTCTCTCATCTTCCGAAACATATATATACCATATCTCATCCATGAATATATCATAGTGATCTTCAATAAGCAGTGCTGCCTCAACAAAACAGTAATCAACATCACCTGCTATCTTATGATTATTAATCTGATTAATAATCTCTTGTTTTACAAGAGGATGAATTATGCTGTTAAGAACGATTCTCTTATTAGGGTTCTTAAATATAATATCTGCGAGAAGAGGTCTGTTTATCTCTCCATCTTCTCCTACAATCTGCTCCCCGAATATATCAACGACCTTTTTAAATCCAATATTACCTGAGTGGTATATATTTCTTGCAACAAGGTCTGCCTGTATAATGTCGCAGGAACACATTTCTTTAAGGAGTGCAAGAACAGAAGATTTTCCTGCTCCTACACCACCTGTGATTCCAATAACTTTCATTAGTGTGCCTCCAGCCAGTCTTTTCCTTCCTTTAAATCTACCTCAAGAGGAACTTTAAGGCTTACTGCATTCTTCATTCCATCAAGCATAATCTGCTTTACAGTTTCAACCTCATCCTCTGCCGTCTCAACAAGAAGCTCATCATGAACCTGCAATATAAGTCTTGACCTGAGATTATGCTCCTTAAGTGCATTATATACATTAATCATTGCCAGCTTTATAATATCAGCTGCAGTTCCCTGAATCGGTGCATTCATGGCAACTCTCTCTCCAAAAGAACGCTGCATGAAATTAGAAGATTTAATCTCTGGAATTTCTCTTCTTCTATTGTACATTGTAAGTGAATATCCTTTTTCTTTGGCATCACTTACGAGTCCGTCAATAAATGTCTTGATAGTCGGATAGCTTGCAAAATATCTTTCAATATACTCTTTAGCTTCTTTTCTTGAAATACTAAGATCCTGACTTAATCCAAATGAACTCATTCCATAGATAATGCCGAAATTAACTGCCTTGGCATTTCTTCTCTGTTCATCAGTAACCTCATCGAGCGGTACGCCAAAGACCTGTGCCGCCGTTGCTCTGTGGATATCTGCTGATGAATTATACGCCTCAATGAGCTTCTCATCCCCTGACATATGAGCAAGAATTCTTAACTCTATCTGAGAGTAGTCTGCATCCAAGAATACAAAGCCATTCTTTGGAACAAATACCTTTCTTATAGCCTTACCCATCTCCATTCTTATAGGAATATTCTGAAGATTAGGATCTGTACTGCTTATTCTTCCAGTAGCAGTTATTGTCTGGTTAAATGTACCATGAATTCTTCCATCTTCTGATATATACTGTGTAAGACCGTCAGCATAAGTTGATTTAAGCTTTGATAACTGTCTGTATTCAAGAATCTTACTTACAACCGGATAATCAGGTGCAAGCTTTTCAAGTACATCTGCGGCTGTTGAATAGCCACTCTTTGTCTTCTTTCCGTTAGGCATTCCAAGCTTTTCAAAAAGTATTACACCAAGCTGCTTTGGTGAATTGATATTGAACTCTTCGCCTGCTGCTTCATATATCTCTTTCTCAAGAACCAAAATCTTAGTACCAAGTACCTTTGAATAATCAACAAGTGCCTGTTTATCAACACTTATGCCTTGCTGCTGCATTTCAAAAAGAACAAATATAAGAGGCATTTCTATAGTTTCAAAAAGCTTATACATATTCTCACTCTTTAACTGTTCTGTAATTTTATCAGCACATTTGTAATAAGCATATGATGAAAGACATGCATACTTAATAAGATTGTCTTCCGCTTCATTTACTGCCTTATTAATTGACAATTTACCCAGAAGTTCTGTTTTTGAAGGATATGTTAATGATAAAAACTCTCTTCCAAGACTTTCATAATCATAACTTTCGTTACTTGGATGAAGCAGATATGCCGCAATTGCAGTATCAATAAATGCTTTTTCTGAAACAAGCGGATAGCCATTTATCTTGTCTTTTTCAAATATATCAAGATAATCTTTAATATTGGCAGATGCTATATTTCTGTTAGAAGCCACGCTTACAACATCTGACAGACGGTCTGCAAGATAACTCTCTGTAACAAAGCCCGATACCGGAATATAATATATTTCTGTATCTGATAGTGTTATTCCAACTGCAGCCAGTTCACTCTCTCTTACAATAGAAAGTCCGATTTTTTCAATTCCACCTGCTATATCCATCGCTTTGTTAAATACATTTTCAACCTCAGCAAAATCAGATATCTTCTTGAAATATTCATAACATTCAGGATCTTTAGCAATTATATCTGTATTCTCAAACTTCTTTAGCATATTTTTAAAATTATACTTCTTAAAAAGTTCATATGAATTCTCATTAAAGAAATCACCTGCTTTAGAATCTTCAACTTTATAATCAATCGGAACATCGATTTTAATCTCTGACAAGAATCTGCTCATCTTAATCTGCTCGATATTCTCAGTTATTGATGTTTTTGCTTTAGGCGGCTTCAACTCGCAAAGATGTTCAAAAACATTATCAAGACTATGATATTTCTGAATAATGGCAGACGCTGTCTTAGGTCCTACCCCCGGTGCTCCCGGTATATTATCAGATGTATCGCCCATAAGGGCTTTAACATCTATAAATTCATGAGGAGTAACTCCATACAGATTAAATACATCTGATGGATAATAATCTTCAACCTCTGTTACACCTTTCTTTGTCTTTGGTATTCTTATCTTAATATGCTCATCTGCCAGCTGAAGCAAATCTCTGTCACCTGAAACAATTGATACATCTATTCCTTTAGCAGCACTTTCCTTCGCAATTGTACCTAGAATATCATCAGCTTCGTATCCCTCCTGCTCGACAACTGTAATATTCATTGCTTTAAGCAGCTCCTTCATAAGAGGAACCTGCTGCTTTAGTTCTGGCTGCATAGGCTTTCTTGTTCCTTTATATCCATCAAATGCCTTATGTCTGAATGTCGGTGCAGATAAATCAAATGCAACCGTAATATAGTCAGGCTTTTCTTCATCAAGAAATTTAAATAAAATATTAAGAAAGCCATACATGGCATTGGTATGTATGCCTTCTGCATTAGTAAGGTCAGGAACTCCGTAAAATGCCCTGTTTAATATGCTGTGTCCATCTATTAATATAAGTTTTTCACCCATAACAATCTCCCATCTTTAAAAGAATTTAATAATGATAAGAAGCAATGCTGTAAGAACCATAACTGTAGAAACAAAAATATATCTTACCCTGGTAAAATGAGTCCATTGTCTTAAAAACAAACATTTAGCCTCACTGTCCTTAAGCTTCTGCTCAACCAGCCCTGTAAAATCAAATGCATCTAAATATGCACTATATCTGCTGTTCTCTGTTCTTTTCTCATTATCATCTTCTAATCCATATAAAATTATATAATATATCTCCATCTCTTCACGACAGTCTGCACAGTTAAGAATATGATTGGTAAATGCTTCTTCATCTTTAAGTGACAGATTGCCATGTTCAAAGCTTTCTATCCTGCTCTGGATTTCCTTACAGTTATCCATAAACGCCTCCATAAAAGGATTATAATACAATAATAAAATAATATTCGAAATTTATTATGTACGCAAGTATTCTTTACTTGATTTTTAAGATTTATTATGATAAACTGTCAAAGTCGCGCAGGTGTGGCGGAATGGCAGACGCAGCAGACTCAAAATCTGCCGGTGGTAACATCGTGCGGGTTCAAGTCCCGCCACCTGCATTAAAAAAGGAAGTTGCTTTTATCGCAGCTTCCTTTTTCTTTTATAGAAAATCACCGTTAAATACAAAACTGTCACTTAATTAAAGTGAATTATAAAGTTCTTCATACTTTCTAGCTGAACTGTTCCATGAGAAGTCTGTCTTCATTCCCCTGTCAACAATCTTATTCCACTCTCTCTTATGATTGTAATATACATCCTTAGCATAATTAACAATACCAAGCATCTCGTGTGCATTATAATTAGCAAAAGAAAATCCTGTTCCCTTACCTTCATATTCGTTATATGGCTCTACAGTATCCTTAAGGCCACCTGTTTCTCTTACTATAGGAACTGTTCCATATCTAAGGCTCATTAGCTGTGAAAGACCGCAAGGTTCGAATAATGACGGCATAAGAAATGCATCACAGGCTGCATATACCTTATGTGACATATCTTCTGAATAATATATATTAGCTGATACTCTGTCATTATATTTCCAGTCATAATGTCTGAACATATTCTCATATTTCTCTTCACCAGTTCCAAGAACTACAAGCTGTACATCTTCTGCACATAACTCGTCCATAACATAAGCAATTAAATCGAGACCCTTCTGGTCTGTAAGTCTTGATACAATACCAATCATGAATTTACCTTTATCCTCTGTAAGTCCAAGTTCTTTCTGAAGTGCAACCTTGTTCTTCCACTTTTCTTTTCTAAAGGTTACCTGATTATAGTTGTTGTAAATTCTCTTATCTGTCTCTGGGTTATATTCATCATAATCAATACCATTAACAATACCAGATAAAACATTAGATCTTGCTCTCATAAGGCCATCAAGATTCTCACCATAAAACGGTGTCTTTATCTCTTCTGCATAAGTTTCACTTACAGTTGTAACCCTGTCAGCATATACAATACCACCTTTTAAGTAATTAGCATCATCATAGGCTTCAAGCTTATCTGATGTAAAATATTCATCTGGAAGTCCTGTAATATCCTTAACTTTCTTAAGATCCCATATGCCCTGGAACTTAAGATTATGTATAGTCATAATAGACTTGATACCCTGATAAAACTCTCCCTGAGAGAATCTTTCCTTAAGATATACAGGAATAAGACCTGTCTGCCAGTCATTACAATGAATTATGTCTGGTCTGAAGCCAAGCACAGGAAGAGCTGAAAGTGCAGCCTTGCTAAAGAATGCAAACTTCTCAATATCCTCATGAATCCAGCTGTATGGCTTATTACCACCAAAATAGAATTCATTATCAATAAAGTAAAATGTCACACCATTCCACTCTAATTCAAAAACACCTACATACTGTGTTCTCCATGCAAGATCTATGTAAAAATGTGTCTTATAAACCATCTTTTCACGATACTCCCAAGGTATACATGTATACTTAGGTATCATTACCCTTACATCAAACTTAGTCTTGTCAAAATACTTAGGAAGTGAACCTGCAACGTCAGCAAGTCCGCCTGTCTTAATAAATGGTACAGCCTCTGATGCAATCAACAATACATTTTTCATACATTAGTCCTCATTTCTTCTTAATTATAATCCCATACTCTTCATGCATTTATAAAAAAATAAGTGCAGTCCTTGTAAAACTGCACTCATTATATCACATATATTATAATATTACCAGTAACGTCTTATAGCAATTACACTCATACCTATTGAATTAACACCAACAAGCCTTACTGAACCGCCTGGAACATTAGCATGAATCATCTGTCCCCCACCTACATATAATCCAACATGTCCCGGATAACATATAACATCGCCAGGCTGTGCATTGGCAAGTCCGTTAACCGCTGTACCACCATATGCCTGGGCACTTGATGATCTTGAAATACTAATCCCATACTGTCTGAACAGATAAGAAGTAAATCCTGAGCAGTCAAAACCTGATGGTGAACTTCCACCGCTTACATATGGAACTCCAAGAAGTGAATATGCAAGTGAAACAACACCACTTGCTACAGATGAATCACCCTTTGCCGGTGTAACTGTTGTATTAATCTGCTGGTTCTGTTTCGCCGCTGCTGCCTGACGTTCCTGTTCTTTCTTAGCCGCAACTTCTGCCGCTTTCTTAACAGCTGATTCAAGCTGGCTGTTTACATCATCAGCCTTAGCCTGTGTTTCCTGAATAGTACTATAAAGCAATGCCTGTTTCTCAGTAAGCTGTGTCTGTGCTTCATCAAGTTCCTGCTTATCACTTTCAAGTTTTTCCTTGAGTTCCTTAATTTCACTAGCAGTCTGAGCCATTTCATCAAGCTTGTTTCTGTCATAATTATAAACTTCCTGCATATACACTGCTTTATTAAGCATTGTACTCATGTCTGATGAAGTAAGGAAAACTTCAGCTAATGATACAGACTGGTCTTCATACATATACTTGATACGAAGCTTCATATCCTCATATTGCGCTGACTGAATCTTCTCTGCCTCTTCAAGTTTTACATTAGCTGCATCTATTTCATCAGATTTATTAGCCATCTTAAGTTCCAGATCATCCATCTGTTGTAACAGATAAGCCCACTGATCCTGAAGATTATCCAATTCCTGTTGTGTCTGTTGCTTCTGCTGCTTTAACTTATCAACGTCATCTGCAAATACAGCAAATACTGTGGATACAGTTAATGTAGATGATAATAACACGGCTGCAAAACCTTTAAATATTCTCTTACGCATATATAACCTCAACTAAAATAATTATTACAAAATTGTTAAAAATCGTTTACGATTTTGTAATTATAATATAAACGCTGCTATTTATCAAGGCTTTACAATTAAATATACATGAAAAATATGTGAACATTTTTATATTAAATATTATCTAATATTGTACTGCAGACGGATTTTATCCGAAATCAATGCGATGAATTCTGAATTAGTTGGCTTTCCTTTTCCACAGTTAATAGTATACCCAAACAGATCATTCAGTGTATCTGTATTACCACGATTCCATGCAACTTCAATTGCATGTCTTATAGCTCTTTCTACCCTGCTGGGTGTAGTTTCGTATTTTCTTGCAATAGTTGGATAAAGTACTTTTGTAACACTGTTTATAATTTCTGCATCCTTTACTGATAAAGTAATTGAATCCCTAAGATACTGATAACCTTTAATATGTGCAGGTACTCCGATTTCATGTATAATATCTGTCACATCCGTTTCCAGATTTCCTGAATTGTAAGTATTTTCCTCTTCCTTTTGTCTTGGACGGTTCATTTCCCTAACGCGTCTCTCTCCCGCCCGGCGGATGTGTTTGATCCGGTTCAGCAGCATTTTGTTATCAAAAGGCTTCAGCATAAAATAATCTGCACCCAGATCAAAGGCATCCTCTGTAATACGTTCCTGTCCCACTGCCGAAACCACAATAAATGACGGCACTTTTTTCAAATTTTCATCGTGACTGAAGCGCTCCATCACTGAAAGTCCGTCTACTTTTGGCATGATAATATCCAGTACAACCACGTCAGGCTGTTTTTCCTTTATGATGTTACAGATTTCTTCTCCATTATGTGCTTTTCCAACCAGTTTCAGGTCGTCCTGATCAATGATCTTACTCAGTACCTCCACCATTTTCTCATTATCGTCCGCAATTGCCACATTCAATTTTTCCATGAGGCCATTCTCCTTCTACTATTTTGAAAATTCTCCGGCAATCCACAGCCGGAAAGTTGCTATATTTCTGATATCAGGAAGCAAACGCGTTTTTCTTCCCAATATCTTCCTATCACCTGTACAAAACAGCAGGGCCCTGTTTGCTCTTGCACATTTTTCAGAAAAATTTTCCTTTGCTGTAACAACGTCTATTATAGTGGAACTGCCATGGGGAAATCAAGCCGAAACTGCCGTTTTTACTGCATTTTCGTTCGATTAGTTTCGAGCTTTTTTGCGTCTTTTAACGACAATAATTTCATTTTTTCTGAGTGGATTTTTATATTAAGACAGCGTTTTACACCGACTCTCAA
>OGRK01002030.1_pt1 | contig 11224 bp, 8 predicted proteins | sample 1553471 | NCBI WGS metagenome assembly OGRK01 (sample SAMEA2580080, study PRJEB22360) | human gut metagenome | biome: human gut; feature: human-associated habitat; material: faeces | place: Denmark | collected 2008/2010
ATAATGGAACCGGAAAAACAACAATCCTTAAGATTTTAAATCAGGTACTCAAAGCTGATTCTGGAAGTTTCCGTCTCGGTTCTAATGTAAAGATTGGTTACTACGATCAGGAACACCACGTTCTACACATGGAAAAAACTATTTTCCAGGAGATTTCCGACGACTATCCTAATCTTAATAACACGCAGATCCGTAAAGTGCTGGCAGCATTTTTATTTACCGGAGATGATGTATTTAAACTTATTAGTGACTTAAGCGGTGGCGAACGTGGACGCGTGTCCCTTGCAAAGCTGATGCTTTCTGAAGCGAACTTCCTGATTCTCGATGAGCCGACCAACCATCTGGATATTACATCAAAAGAGATTCTGGAACATGCACTGAATAATTACACAGGAACGGTTCTTTATGTTTCACACGACCGTTACTTTATCAATCAGACTGCAACACGTATCATGGATCTTGTTAATCATACGTTTGTAAATTATATTGGAAATTATGATTATTATCTTGAGAAAAAAGAAGAACTGACAGCCGCATATTCCAATACGTCTCGCTTAGAAAATAATTCCTCTTCTGCAGCTGCTGACTTGGCCTCTGATTCAAAGTTAAGCTGGCAGGAACAAAAAGAAGCTCAGGCAAAAGAACGGAAACGCGCTAATGAATTCAAAAAGACAGAAGAACGGATCGGTGTTCTGGAAGATAGAAGTGCTGAAATTGATATTCTAATGTCGCAGGAGGAAGTTTATACGAATTCAGTAAAATGTCAGGAACTTGCAAAAGAACGTGCAGAAATTGACGCTGAACTTGAAACTTTATATGAAAAATGGGAAGAGCTGGCCGAATAAGCCAGCTCATTTTTTTACTCTTCAAAAACACGTTTGATACTATCATAATGCAGGAAGATTCCTTCGTCAGCCAGAGCCTTAATCTCATCAGCTGTTGCAATCTTATATCCTGCAGTCTCTTCTGTCTGAAGATGCAGGTCTTCTTCTTTAAAATCCTTCTCAAAACGATAGACATCTACAAAATAATTGTCGCCTTCTCCAGGATTTTCTCTGTGATAGGTAAACATATAACCGCCCACACAGCCATTTACATCCAATCCTGTTTCTTCCAGTACCTCACGACGTACCGCTTCCTCGGAGCTTTCACCTGCCTGTGCAGCGCCTCCGGAAACTTCCCACCAGCCTGGTGCCCATGCCTTTGTCAGAACGCGGCGGGTAATCAGATATTTTCCATCTGGACGGCGGATCACACCTAACACTGTCAAGTGATACTCATCATCTTTCAGGCACCAGTCATTGCGCTTCATTTTTCGCCCGGTCAGCTGTTTGTTTTTATCATAAATATCCCAGTATTCCATGCATTTCAACTCTTTCTATACTAACTTTTCAGCAATCGCTTTAATAAAGTCTTCACTGTTTAACACTGTTGGATTCGGAAGTGTTGTGATAAGAGCCAGATCTTTTGTCATCTTTCCTTCCTCAATTGTATCAATCGTTGCCTTCTCTAATTTATCTGCAAAATCCATCAGCTCCTGATTTTGATCCAGTTCACCACGTTTACGAAGAGCTCCGCTCCATGCAAAGATTGTTGCAACAGAGTTAGTAGAAGTTTCTTCGCCTTTCAAATGCTTGTAATAATGACGCTGTACTGTACCGTGAGCAGCTTCATACTCGTAATATCCTTCCGGTGATACAAGCACGGATGTCATCATGGCAAGAGAACCAAATGCAGAAGAAATCATATCGCTCATAACATCTCCATCATAGTTCTTGCATGCCCAGATGTAGCCTCCTTCAGATTTCATAACACGCGCTACAGCATCATCGATCAATGTGTAGAAATATTCGATACCGGCTTCATCGAATTTCTCTTTATATTCTGCATCAAAGATTTCCTGGAAAATGTCTTTAAATGTGTGGTCATATTTCTTAGAAATTGTATCTTTTGTTGCGAACCAGAGATCCTGCTTTGTGTCTAATGCGTAATTGAAGCAGCTTCTGGCAAAGCTCTCGATAGAACCACAGAGGTTATGGATTCCCTGAGCAACCCCTGGTCCGTCATATTTGTGGACAAGTTCTTTGATCTGTGTTCCATCATCTCCTGTATACACAAGCTCTACCTTTCCAGGTCCAGGAACCTTGATTTCTGTATTTTTATATACATCACCATAAGCATGTCTTGCAATGGTAATTGGCTTTTTCCAATTTTTAACGCATGGCTCAATTCCTTTTACAACGATCGGTGCACGGAATACAGTTCCATCTAAAATTGCACGGATGGTACCATTCGGACTTTTCCACATTTCCTTCAGATTATACTCTGGCATACGCGCAGCATTCGGTGTAATTGTTGCACATTTTACTGCTACTTTGTACTTCTTTGTTGCTTCTGCGGAATCAAATGTAACCTGATCATTCGTCTCATTACGATGTTCAAGTCCAAGATCATAATAATCTGTATTTAGCTCAATAAATGGATTCAGAAGATGTTCTTTGATCATCTTCCAAAGAATTCTTGTCATCTCATCTCCGTCCATCTCTACAATTGGTGTTGTCATTTTAATTTTCGCCATGTCTTTGTCCTCCTGCCACTATATAAACTTTACTTATATGATTCTTACAATTTGAAACATTAATCTTCAATTTCGATATGAAGATTTTCCATTACATGCATGATGTGCAGATTTGCAAGTCTTTCCGCTTCATCAGCATCCCCTTTTTTGATTGCTTCCAAAATTGCCTTGTGCTCCTCGATGGACTTCTCAGCCCGGTTTTTTGCACCTACAGACAACATACGTGCCATCTTTACATATTTGTGAAAGTCCGATAACGTATGTTCCATAATCCGGCTGTTGGATGCTTCATATAAAACATGATGGAATTTACCGTCAAGATCTGACACCTGAACAACTTTGTCCTTATCCTTTTTCAAATGAAACTCAGATAAAAGAACAATTTCTTCCAGCTGCTCAATCTGTTCCGGAGTGATATGCTCTGTCGCCCATCTGGCGCACATACCTTCCAACATAGAACGAATCATGTAAATATCCTGAACATCTTTCGGCGTAATGCCTGTTACATAGGCTCCTTTGTTAGGAATAATCTTTACAAGTCCTTCCAGTTCCAGTTGCCTAAGTGCCTCACGAACCGGAGTCCTGCTAACTCCCATCTCCTCACCGATTGTAATCTCCCTGAGTTCATCACAATCCTTATAGACACCGGATAAAATATCCTCCCTCAATTTTTCAAATACCCTTCCTCTAAGAGAACGGTCCTGATACTCTTCCATAATTTTAACCTTCTTCGTGACCTCCCGGAATCTTTTTGACACTAAAAAGTCACCTTTCTTTTTATATAATGCACTTCGTGTATAATTGTATACAATCCACTCTTATATGTCAAGAGACAAAACAAAAATCTTTCAGAAATCCCATAGTAAAAAGAGAAAACCCGAAACTTTTTTGAATCTTGCTCTTTCTGGTTTTCTCTTCTATGATATTTTGAAGTATTTAATATAATTTTGCACCGATCTCTCTTGGCCGGAATCCTTTTTCTTCCAGAGCTTTCATAATCTGGTTCTTATGCTCTGTACCGTAAGCTTCCATTGTAATACGAAGCTCCACAGCAGCATTACGGTTGGTGCTAACGAACTGATTATGCTCCAGTTTAATAACATTTCCCTGGGCATCAGCAATCGTCTGAGCAACAAGCGCAAGCTGTCCCGGTTTATCCGGAAGTAATACAGATGCCGAAAAGATACGGTCTCTCTGAATCAGTCCATGCTGTACAATGGAAGACATTGTGATAACATCCATGTTGCCTCCACTTAAAATTGCAACCGCCTTCTTTCCTTTCAAATCTAACTGCTTGAGTGCTGCAACTGTCAGCAGTCCGGAATTCTCAACAATCATTTTATGATTTTCGACCATATCGAGGAAAGCTCCGACAAGCTCATCATCTTCTACAGTCAGCATCTGGTCGATGTTCTTCTTTGCATACTCGAAAATGCGGTCTCCGACACGTTTTACTGCAGTACCGTCTGCTATGGTATTTGCACTGTCCAATGTAACCGGCTCGCCAGAAGCAAGTGCCATTGTCATACTTGGCGCAGCAGCAGGCTCAACACCAATCACTTTAATCTTTGGATTCAACATTTTTGCAAGTGTAGATACACCTGTAATCAATCCGCCGCCGCCAACTGGCGCAAGAATATAATCGACGGTTGGAAGCTCCTGCACAATTTCCATTGCAATACTTCCCTGACCTGCTACGATGTCCAGGTCATCAAACGGATGTACAAATGTACTTCCGCGCTCCTGAGCCAGTTTTTCGGCATACGCACAGGAATCATCATAGACATCTCCGTAAAGGATCACCTCTGCGCCGTAGCTTTTTGTACGATTTACTTTGATCAATGGTGTTACTGTCGGCATAACGATTGTAGCCTTGCATCCGAATTTCTGTGCTGCGTATGCAACACCCTGTGCATGGTTTCCGGCTGATGCAGCCACCAGTCCTTTTGCTCTTGCCTCTTCAGACATTGTGCTGATCTTATAATATGCGCCACGCACTTTATAAGCTCCTGTATACTGCATATTTTCCGGCTTCAGATAAACCTTACCGCCCGTCTGCTGGCTTAAGTTTTCACTGTATACCAGTTTCGTCGGAAGAGTTACGTTTTTTACAATTTCGCTTGCCTCTTCAAATTTTTCTAATGTTAACATACTTCATTCTCTCCTTTTACATCAAACAATGCATTTACAAATGTATCAGAATTAAATTTCTGCAAATCATCAATCGTCTCGCCGACACCGATATATTTTACCGGAATACCAAGTTCCGCCTGGATTGCAACTGCAATACCACCTTTTGCAGTTCCATCCATTTTTGTCAGGATAACACCGGTAATATCAGCAACTTCATTAAATTCCTTTGCCTGAGCAAGTGCATTCTGACCTGTTGTGGCATCTAGCACTACCAGTGTCTCACGATATGCGTCCGGAAATTCACGGTCAATGATTTTATTCATTTTACGAAGCTCTTCCATCAGGTTCTTCTTATTGTGAAGCCGTCCGGCAGTATCAATCAAAAGTACATCGGCATGTCTTGCCTTGGCAGCTGCAACTGCGTCATAGACAACGGCTGCAGGATCAGAACCTTCCTGGCCTCCGATCAATTCTGCTTGTGCACGGTTCGCCCACTCTTTCAACTGATCTCCCGCTGCAGCACGAAATGTATCTGCGGCAGCCAGCACAACTTTTTTATTCTGACTGCGGAGTTTTCCAGCTAATTTACCAATCGTAGTTGTCTTTCCGACACCATTCACTCCAATGACCATGACCACCGAAGTTCTCTCTTCAAATTCATAAGCAGCTTCTCCGACGTCCATCTGCTCTTTGATGCTGTCAATCAGGATTTGTCTGCATTCAACAGGTTCTTTGATATGCTGGGTTTTTACCTTTTCTCTTAATTTGTCCAGAATATCATAAGTTGCCTGAACTCCGAGATCGCCCATGATGAGGACTTCCTCCAGTTCTTCATAAAAGTCCTCATCAATATGTGTAAATCCGTTAAAAATACTGTCCATGCCGGACACAATATTATCTCTTGTCTTTGTGAGACCATCGACAAGTCGTCTGAAAAAACCTTTCTTTTCTTCTGCCATACTTTTACTCCTTTCAAGGCCGGCTCCCTGCCAATATATTTCTTTGTTCTATCTTACCTGCGCTTTCTCTAATCGTCCAGTTCATCTTCCAGAAGACTGACGGACACAAGTGTCGAAATTCCTTTTTCCTGCATGGTGATTCCGTACAGACGGTCTGCCGCAGTCATTGTACCTCGTCTGTGCGTAATGACAATGAACTGTGTATTCTTTGTAAGCTTATGCAGATACTGTGCAAAACGGTCAACATTGCTATCGTCCAGTGCTGCCTCAATCTCGTCAAGCAGACAGAACGGGGACGGCTTGAGATTCTGAATTGCAAATAATAATGAGATTGCTGTCAGAGCCTTCTCTCCACCAGATAACTGCATCATATTCTGCAGTTTCTTTCCAGGTGGCTGAGCAATAATACGAATTCCTGCTTCCAGAACATCTTCATCGTCCATCAGTTCCAATGTACCTTTTCCGCCTCCGAACAATTGCTTGAATACGTGGTCGAATTCCTGACAAATGTGTGCGAACTGCTCTGTGAACTGCTTTCGCATCGCTTCGTCCAATTCTGCGATAATTTTTTCCAGTGTTGCTTCTGCTTCCACGAGATCATCATGCTGCGTCTTTAAGAACTCATATCGCTCCGATACATTTTTATAGTCCTCAATGGCATTGACATTAACATTTCCCAAAGCGCGTATTTCTCCTTTTAATTCCTGAATACGCTTTTTCATCTTCGCAACATCCGTTAAATTTTCATTCCTAAGCTCCATCGCACGATTATAAGTGAGTTCATACTCTTCCCACATATAATTGAACTGCTTCTCGGCAGCTTCTTCATAACTGTTCTTCTGGCTCTCCAGACGAAAGATTTCTTTATCCAGATCAGAAATCTGCCTGGAGAGATCTTCACGCTTCTGTAAGAAATCTTTATGGCGCTGGTTCAGATCTTCACGTGTCTTCTTCGCCTTTTCAATCTCATCCTGAATTTCCACAAATAATTCTCCGGAATTCTCAATCGTCTGGCGCAGTTCCTGAATCTGAGATTCTTTTTCCTCGATTTCTTTGCTCGTACCGCCTTTACTTGCTTCCAGCCCCTTCAACTCTTCGCGGAATTTTTGCATCTCTTCCTGAATACGTTCTGCATTTTCCATTACGAACAGAACCTTTTGTTCTGTAGCAGCACAGGATAAATGTGCATTTTCCGAAGCCTGCTGCTGTAATATTTCCTGATGTTTCAGATCATCTAACTTTGTCTGCCCTTCTTCAATCTGTTTATTCAGGTCACGTTCTAACTGTTCAGACGTATCCAGCTCTACATTGATGGACTGCTGATTATCCATGATATCACTGATCTCCTGATCCAGTTGCTGTGTCTCTTTCTGAATTTCCAGCGCAGTCTGATTCGCTGCTTCAATCTTGCTCTTTGCCTGATCGGCATTCATCTTCGCTGTATTTTGGCGGACATATGCTTTCTGTAGTAAATCTTTGATCTGTTCGATTTTATTATAGTAACCGGAACGATTGTTTTTCAGCTCCGCGATCTCCTGCTCTGTCTTTGCTACATCCGCACGGAGTTTTTGGACAGCCTGCTCCAGCTCTTCTATCTCACGGCGTCTACTTAAAAGGTTGCTGGAATTCTTGAATGCTCCACCAGTCATAGAACCGCCTGGATTGATCAGATCACCTTCCAGCGTTACAATTCGAATAGACTGCCTGTATTTTCTTGCAATGGCAAGTCCGTGATCAATATGATCGACAACCAGTGTTCTGCCAAGAAGAGAGCCTGCCAGTTCCAGGTACTTGTCTTCCACCATAACAAGAGTGTCTGCAAGACCGATAACTCCTGCTTCATTCAATGCCTGTGGCTGAGCGATTCCTCCATGGGAACGGATCTGCGTCAGTGGGAGAAATGTTGCACGACCGAATTTATTCTTTTTCAAAAATTCAATCATACGTTTTGCTGTCTGTTCGTTATCTGTAACAATATTCTGGATACTGCCGCCAAGAGCCGTCTCAATGGCTGTCTCATATTTTTTCTCTACTTTAATAATATCTGCAACAACACCTAACAGCCCTTTTTCATGACTGCGGTTATCCATAACACGCTTAATACTGTTACCGTATCCGTCATAGCGTTCAGTCATATTTCTAAGAGACTCCAGGCGTGAATGCTCTCTGTGGTAAGCGCTCTGACTTGCACGGATCTGCTCATTTTTTTCATTTAAAGACTTTTGAAGTTCCTGAATCTGTGATTCATAGTTCTTCTTCTCTTCTGCAAAGGAAATAATCTGATCTGATACTTCTTTTAATTCCGCATAAAATGTCTCATATTGTTCTTTCTGAAGACCGGCTTCACTTTGCGCACCAAAATATCTCTGGTTCAGTCCGGATTTCCGCACCTGGATCTGTTCCATCATAGTATCGAACTTCTGGATCTGAGCTTTTGTGGATGCACGGTTTCCGAGAATTTCCCGAATATCATTCTGGTTCTTTTCAATATCAGAACTAAGACTTGCAATACGGATCTGAAGCTTGTTCAGATTCTCTTTTTCAAGTGTTTCTGCTTTTCGGCCGGAATCTAATTCTGCCTGGAGTCTTGTCTGATCCGAAATCAGAGTACCAAGCTGTTCCTCACGCTCGGAAAGTTCCCGTTCAATGGACTGAGCACGATTCGCGTAATGCTCATCATTCATTCTGGCACTGTGGATCTGCTCCTTCAAAAGAGCAATCTGATTCTCCAACTGTTGTTTTAACATGCTTGTCTCAGTAAGCTTGCGATTATAAGTCTCAATAGACGCGTCCATCGTATCGACTTGTTCTTCAATACTTTCATATTCCTGCTTTGTATCTTCATACAAGCGGTTTGCTTCTTCCATCTGAGCCTTTGTCAGATTATCTTTTGCTTCCACATCCCGGATCTGCTCTTTCAGGCGGTCTGCTTCTAACAGAAACATATTGATATCATAAGTCTTCAGTTCTTCTTTTTTCTTCAGATATTCTCTTGCTTTCTCAGACTGCCGTTCCAATGGGCCGACCTGCTTCTCAAGCTCCGAAAGAATATCATTGACACGGATCAGATTCTGCTGTTCCTCTTCCAGCTTCTTCACAGACATACTCTTACGTCTTTTGAATTTTACAATACCGGCAGCCTCATCAAACAACTCTCGCCGCTCTTCCGGTTTACCACTTAAGATCTTGTCAATCTGTCCCTGTCCGATAATGGAGTATCCTTCTTTACCGATACCTGTATCATAAAATAATTCATTAATATCTTTCAGCCTGCATGCACTGCCATTGATCAGATATTCACTTTCACCAGAACGGTATAACTTTCTTGTTACCGTAACTTCTTCGAAATCAATCGCAAGTTTATGATCTGAATTATCCAATGTGATTGCTACAGACGCATAGCTTAACGGTTTACGGTTCTCTGTACCGGAAAAGATAACGTCCTGCATGCTACCGCCTCGAAGCTGCTTAACTCTCTGTTCGCCAAGAACCCATCGCACGGCATCGGCAACATTACTCTTACCACTTCCATTTGGTCCGACAATTCCTGTAATACCGTTGTGAAAATCGAATTTTATCTTGTTTGCAAAGGACTTAAACCCCTGCACTTCTATGCTTTTTAAATACATACAACACCTACTTTATATTCTTTTTGCGGAGCATCAGAATGGTCTTGTAGGCAGCTTCCTGTTCTGCGCTCTTTTTTGTACGTCCTTTTCCGATTCCATAGACCTGTTCTCCGATCTGAAGTTCGACCTGGAAAGTTTTATCGTGATCTGGGCCCTCTTCCCCAACCAGATGGTAAGAAAGTTCTTCTTTAAAATGTGCCTGCACAATTTCCTGCAGGATAGTCTTGCTATCATAAAAGAGCTGCATATGTTCCACATTATTCAGCACAAAACGGTGAATAAACTCTTTTGCATTAGCAAAACCACCATCCAGATAAATAGCTCCGATAATTGCCTCAAATGCATCTGACAAAATAGATTTTCTCTTTCTGCCGCCAGTCTGATCCTCGCCTTTTCCAAGGAAAAGATAATCTCCCAGATTCAGTGCTCTGGTACAAAAGGCCAATGTCTGCTCACATACAATACTTGCACGCACACGGGTCAGTTCTCCCTCCGGCACATCTGTATGCTCATGATATAAAAAGTCACTGGTTACAATTTCCAGAACTGCATCGCCCAGAAACTCCAGACGCTCATTGTCGGACAATTTTTTCATCCGATGCTCATTAGCATAAGAACTGTGCATCAACGCCTGACGAAGCAGACCTTCCTGCTGAAACTGATAACCGATTTTCTCCTGAAACTCTTTGATCTGTTCCATTTTTTCCTCCTGTTTAATCCACAAATGGATGCTGCTGCAAAAATACTCACTGCAACAGCATCCATTTTCTTGTTATACTGATTCTTACAATGCTTTCTTAATCTGCTCTACAGCATCGCCAACAGTTGTGATTTTTTCTGCTTCTTCTGTCGGAATCTCAATCTCAAACTCTTCCTCGATTGCCATAATAATCTGGAAAATATCCAAGGAATCTGCTCCAAGATCATCCACAAAAGTAGTCTCTTCTGTAATACCGTCAGCATCAATGCTTAACACTTCGCTGATGATATTTTTGATTTTATCAAACTCCATGATGCAAATCCTCCCTCCCTGTTATTTTTCTACAATAATATGCTCTTTGATCTTACCATTAATATCCTGCTGTTTGAAAGTCACACACTGAAGAATGGAATTCTTCACATCAATCGCTTTCGCACTGCCGTGTGTTTTGATCACCAGACCGTTCAGTCCAAGCAGAGGGGCTCCACCGTACTGGGAAGCATCAAAGGACTTCAACGTCTGTTTTAATGCAGGTTTAATCAAAAGTGCTCCAATTTTAGACCGGAGAGATGACATCAGCCCTTCTTTTACCTTGGAAAGTAAGGTCGCTGCGACACCCTCGTACAATTTCAATACGATATTTCCCGCAAATGCCTCACAGACGATGACATCTGCGCCACCATGTGGAATCTCGCGCGCTTCAATACTTCCGATAAAATTAATACCAGGACATTCTTTCAGTAGCGGAAATGTCTCTTTCACCAGCTGATTGCCTTTTTCCTCTTCTGCTCCGATATTCAGGATTGCCACTCTCGGATTCTTAATTCCGACAATGTTTTCCATATAAATAGATCCAATCTGGGCGAACTGCACCAGATGTGACGGACGCGCATCCACGTTTGCTCCACAGTCAATCAGAAGTGAAACTCCCTTCTCCGTCGGAACTAACGGCGCCAATGGCGGACGCTCAATGCCTTTAATTCTTCCAACCAGCACCTGACCCCCTACCAAAGTAGCGCCTGTACTTCCTGCTGTCACAATGGCATCTGCTTCCTGATGCTTAATCATATTCATTCCGACTACCAGAGATGACTGTTTCTTCTTACGAATCGCATTTACCGGCGGCTCTGCCATCTCAATGACTTCCTCGGCATGTACGACTTCGATTTTTTCCTTATCATATGTGTATTTCTCAAGTTCTGCATTGACAGCATCCTGTCTGCCT
>OGRK01002034.1_pt1 | contig 11201 bp, 6 predicted proteins | sample 1553471 | NCBI WGS metagenome assembly OGRK01 (sample SAMEA2580080, study PRJEB22360) | human gut metagenome | biome: human gut; feature: human-associated habitat; material: faeces | place: Denmark | collected 2008/2010
TATCCAACAGCCTCGGGATGCTCATCATCTGCCGCATTTTGCAGGGGGCCGCCGCCGGGCCGCTCATCCCGCTTTCCCAAAGCCTCCTGCTGGCCTGCTATCCCCGCGAGAAACGCGGCATCGCCCTTTCCCTGTGGTCCATGACCATCGTGCTCGCGCCCATCCTCGGGCCGATACTCGGCGGGTATATCTGCGACAACTACACGTGGAACTGGATCTTTTTCGTCAACGTACCCGTGGGGGCCGTGTGCCTCGTCGCGCTGCGCATCCCCATGGCCGGGCGCGAGACGACCACCGCCAAGAACCCCATCGACACCGTGGGGCTGATCCTTCTCATCATCGGCGTGGGCTGCCTCCAGCTTATGCTCGACGAGGGCAAGGACAAGGACTGGTTCGCCTCCGGCTACATCGTGATCCTCGGCATCCTCACGGTCGTGGGGCTGGTGCTCCTTGTGGCGTGGGAGCTCACCGAAGAGCATCCCGTGGTCGACCTCTCGTTGTTTCGGCACCGTAACTTTACCGTGGGCACAATCTGCATCAGCCTCGGGTTCCTGTTTTATTTCGCCGGGGTGGTCATGATGCCCATGATGCTCCAGACGCGGCTCGGCTACACCTCCATGTGGGCCGGGCTCTCCCTCGCGCCCATCGGGATTTTCCCGGTCTTCCTCTCGCCGCTCATCGGGCGGTTCGCGCAGCGCATCGACATGCGGGTCATCGTCACCATGAGCTTTCTGGTTTTCTCGGCGGCCTTCTATCTGCGCACCCTGTTCTCGCCGGACGTCGATTTCGCCTTCGTCCTCTGGCCGCAGGTCGTGCAGGGGATCGGCGTGGCCCTGTTCTTCATGCCGCTTACGAGCATCATCATTTCGGGGCTCGACGCCAGGGACATCGCCAACGCCTCCAGCCTCTCCAACTGCACCCGCGTGCTGGCGGGCTCCATCGGGTCGTCCCTCGCCACCACCATGTGGGAACGGCAGGAAGCCCTGCACCACGTCCGGCTCACCGAGTCCATCAACCCGTTCAACCCGGCGGCGCAGCACGGGCTCAACCAGCTCACGCAGATGGGCCTCTCGCCGGAACAGGCCAAGGTCTGGGTCGCCAACGAAATCACGCGGCAAGGGTTCCTGCTCGGGTTCAACGAGCTGTTCTGGCTGGCGTCCATAGCCTTCATCGGGCTGGCCGGGCTGGTCTGGCTGTCCACACCCATCAACAAGAAAATCCGGTAGGCGGACGCATGGCACAACAAACGAAATGCCGGAAAAAGACGGAAGCGCGCCGGGAGGCCATCCTCGACGCCGCACTGGAAGAATTCGCCGCAAAGGGGTACGCCGGAGCGCGCATGGAAGACATCGCCCGGCGGGCCGGGGTCGCCAAGGGCACGCTGTATCTGCATTTCGGGGATAAGGAGGGGCTGTTCAACGGCCTCGCCGAGTCTGCGTTCGCGCCCATGCACGCGCTGGCCAAGGAGATCCTCGACGACAAGACGCCGACCCTGCGCGAAAAGCTGCTCCGCTTCTGCGGGCCGATGCTGGATGAACAAGGCTGTTCGCGGACGGCGCGGATCATCAGGCTGGTGTGGGCCGAGGGGCTGCACAACCCCAAGCTTGTCGCGCCGTTCTACCACGGGCTCGTCGCCCCGATCCTTGAGCTGCACCGGGAGAACCTGCGCCTCGCCGCGCATGAGCACCCGCACCCGGCACTCCAGCGGTTCCCGCAGCTTCTCGTCTCGCCGATCATGCAGGGGCTGCTCTGGCAAGGGATGTTCAAGGACAAGGCCCCGCTCGACGTGAAGGAACTGTATATCGCCTATCTCGACATTATCCTGCCGGAAAAATAAGGGATTTTTGTATAAAAGACAGGCACCCGCGCCTCCCGAAGCCCCGGGAGGGTGCCGCAAGCGGGTTCCTGTGGAAACTTGGGTTTTTCACGCCGGAAACGCGATAAGGCTTCCCTGAAAACGTCTTTTTTCGCCTCTGACAGCTTTGAAAGCCAACAAATTGTAGATCTCTAACAGACTATCATGTATTTATAAACAAGTAGTTCTCATTACGAGGGGTGGCTACGCTTTTCCCCGGTTGCGCCGGAAGTCTTTCGCGGAATAGACAGCGGCCCCTCCCTTCTTCCCTTTTGTGAACGCCTTTGGCACCAAATACCGCCCCGTTTCTGGACGAGGCGGTATTTATTTTTCCATAATTCTAATGTGTTATAAACTTTTTTGATTACGAGCGCTTGCCACTCGGTTGCAGCGGATCGCGCATATGCAGGGCATTGGAAGGAAGGAGTTCGCAGCTTCTTTCCGTGGTATAAAATTGACATAATTAAAAAGATTATGTGATATAATATTGCCCTCCCCGCCTGTTGGCGGAGCGCAACCAGAACGGGCCCCGCCCGTCCCGGTATCCCAAACGGATGCCGTACTGGCGTCTCCGTGCGGAACGGAGAACCGATCGCCCCCAAAAAGTGGGGGCACACCACAGGATTGCGGGGAAAAACACAATACAGCACGCCAGCCTCTCCCCCGCATGATTCCTCCCGTGCGCCGCTCTCCCCGGCATTCCCCGCTGTGGCATCCCCAGCGGGGAACGGGCCTTTCTCACAATTTCATAGCCATTCCATATGATTATGTGCAGATATCTTGCCCGCACCGATACCTTCGATCCGAAAACCACGGCATCCGGAGGCGTTCCTCTTAGGCCCGGGGCCGCTTTCCCGTCCATCCCCCCACTTTGCCATAAAGCGGGATAATTTATCATAATAAAGCGTTATTCCTACCCAAACACTGATTGCAACGAGCCGAAATATCCTTTAGAAAAGAACAGGCCGCGCCTCAGGACAAGCAGCCAACCCCATCCGGCTGTCCGGTCCCGACGCCGCGCACCGAGCGGTTTCGGGAACTGACGCTACCCGTCGCCAGTTCCGCCGCACGGCTTTATCCCGGCTCTTCCGGGGTTCCCGCCGCTCCGTCGTTTTCCCGATTTGGTTGTTGGGGAATTTCCCGACGTCAAGACCTGAGGAACGCTTTTTCCTCCTTGAAAACGAGAGCATCACATTGAAGCGTCCTGTGAGCCCCGCCGAAAACGGCGCGGAGGCCGCGGGGGCCCCCCGAGAGAGTTTCCCTTGAAAACCACGATACCGTCTTTTTTTTCACTCCGGTCCGTTCTTCTGGCTGGGTTCCTCCTCGCGCTGCTGTCCGCGGGGTTCCCGCCCCGCAGCGGAGCCGAGGAAATCCTCCGCATCGGCGTGGAAGACGATTATGCGCCCTTCTCCTTTCCCGCCGAAGGCACGCAGGCCGGATTCGACCCGGAGATCGCTGAGGCGTTGTGCAAGGCCATGCGCCGTTCCTGCACGGTCGAGCCCCTTGCTTTCGGCACCCTGCTCGAAAAAATGCGCCGGGGCGAACTGGACATGATCGTTGCCGGGCTTGCCAAAAACGAACAACGGCTGGCGTATATGGATTTCACCAACAGCTACTACCACTCCCGTTCCATCTATCTGGGGCTTCCGGGCAGCGTGACCGTCAGCGCCGAAGGCCTGAAAGGGAAACGCGTTGGCGTCCAGGATCATACGCAGCAGGAGATCTTCCTCCGGAGGCACTGGGTCAACGTGGCTGAAATCATCCGTTTTCCTACCTATGAGCAACTGCTCGACGCCTTCTGCGCCGGACAGCTGGACGCCATCCTCGTGGACGGGCTGTCCGGGTACGAATTCCTCCAGAGCGAGCGCGGCCAGCCTTTCGCCATACTGGATGATCCCCTCCCGCCCGACGAAGACCTCGCCTATGCCCACATCGGCGTCCGGAAAAACAATCCCGAACTGGTCGACGCGATCAACGAAGCCATCGTCCATATCAAACTGAACGGCGATTACGACCGCATCGTACGCAAATATTTCCCCTTCAGCATTTATTGAGCGCGTTCATGTACTGCAAGCCTTCCCGAAACGCGGAGCCGGAGCGGAAACGACAAATCGGCATCAACCTTTTCCCTGTGCTCGTCTCAGTGCCCCTGCTGGCGCTGCTGGCCTTCGTCTCCTTTATCTTCACCAATGATCTTCAACGGATCAAAAATCTGGCGCTCTCCACCAGCAACAGCCATCTGCCGCAGATCCTTGCCAAGCAGCAGATGCTCCTCAACGTCGAAAACATGCGCCGCAACATCGCGCTGGTGTATAGCGCGTCCGACCCCACCATCGGCCGGAACGCGGGCATCACCGCCCAAGCGCTGATCGCGGAATCGGTCTTTGAGGAGACGTCGGTGGACTTCTCCAGCAAAATGGATGAGATCAGGCCGCAACTCCTCCGTCTCATTGAGCTGAGGCAGCAAAGCTATCTGGCCGAGGATCGGCTCCATCATGCGGAAATCTTTTTTTCGAACGTGCTCGGGCGGCTGCTTATACGGGCGGGGATGGAATACAGCTATCCCCTCAAGCACAGTGCGCGGCACCTGGACAAGGATTTCTCCAGAAACACGGCCAACAAGCAGGGCCTGGAGGAAAGCCTGCGCCCGCTGATGGACATGTGCGCCAAGGCGGAACAGGCCGAAACCCCTGAACGGCCGCTGCTCAGGGACTGCGGGGAATTCCGGACGAACTGGGACGGCATCGTGTCCAATTGGACGCAGCTCGCGAGAGGCCACGTGGAAGCCAAACAGCTCTGGAACACCCTCGACGGCAAACTGCGCGAACTCAGCGACGCCGTTTCGACCCACGAGGCCGAATGGATTCACCGGAGCATGTCCCACATCAACGAGGAAGTTTCACGCATCGAGGAACTGTTCCCGATCATGGGGACCGCGTTGATCGCGGGGCTGCTGGCTACGCTGCTGCTCATCCACCTTCAGATACTCCGCCCCCTGTCCCTGCTCTCTCAGGCGCTGCGGACCATCCGCTCCGGGCACTCCATCTCGGAACTTCCCCGGGTACGCATTCGGGAATTGCAGGACGTACTCGACGTTTTGCCGGACATCAGCCGCCATATGGACGAACTGAACACCCGCTCCGGCCAGCTCGCGCAGGAACGGGACCAGTATGCTGACCTCAGCTTCCGGGATGCGCTGACCGGCGTATACAACCGCCGGGCGCTTGAGGAAACGATGGAGCGCATCCCGGCGCGCACGCCGCTCGCCCTGCTGATGCTCGACCTCGACTTCTTCAAGAACTACAATGACCGGTTTGGGCATCAGGCCGGGGACGCCGCCCTGAAAGCCGTGGCGCAGGCCACGCAAAAAGCGCTCCTGCGGGATTCGGACAAGATATTCCGGTACGGCGGCGAAGAGTTCACCACTATTCTGGCCGGGGCCGGACAATATTCGGCCATGACCGTGGCACAGCGCATCTTGGAAGAAGTAACCGCGCTGGACCTTGTCCATCCCGATTCCCGGACGGGCAAGCTGACGGTCAGCATCGGCATTGCGCACCGCTCGTTCGGGGAAGATGCGGACATCTGCGAAGTGCTGACCCATGCGGATCAGGCGCTGTATGAAGCCAAGACATCCGGCAGAAACCGGATCGTCCTTTTCGAGGGATAAGCCTCTTCCAGCCAGGCCCAGCCTTCAGGCGTGCCCCGGAACGGCGGAGCTATTGGGCGTCAAAATCGGCCCCGCCCGTGCGCACGGTTTCGGAAGGCTCCATCGCTTCCTTGAGGTCTTTGGACACCTTGAGCTTGATCGTCTTGCGCGGGGGAATGGGCACCGGCTGCCCCGTGTGGGGATTGCGCCCCAGACGGGCCGCGGTTTCCGTCACGGCCAGCGTTCCGATGCCCGGCAGGATCACAGACGTATCTTCAAGCAATTGCCGCCGGACGTACCGCATAACCACGAGCATAACCCGTTCGGCTTCCACAGGGCTCACTTCCAGAGCCTTCGCGATGTGTTGGACAAGATCTTTTTTGGTCGATTTGGAAGCCATTCGCAGCAGCACCTTTTGTCTTGAATCGTTGGGGAGAGAAAGAGTTTTTCTTTCTCTCTTTCTATAGGAGAAGGGAATGTCCTATCAGATTATCCGATCAAAATGGACGTTCAAGTTGTCCCTTCACGAGAGTCTACACTGTTTTTACAGTCTTTTTTCCCTGTCAGAGTGTCCGGGGCATTGCCAGTAAGACTGTCCGGCGTGTGCGGCCATTCTGTCCTGTCTCACAGGCCGCTCACAGCATCCTCGGACGGATTGGGTGTCCAGCATGTCCGGACATCCTGCCATTACACGCTGTCCGGGCCTTCCGGCCGGGCTGCCTGTCCATGCGCAACCGCACGCATCCCGGACGGGCACACTATCCACCCAAAGTGTCCATGCTGCGTGTCCGTACAGAATGGACATGCAGAATAGCCCTACTGCCCCGCTCCGACGGCGTCCTGGAGCATATAGCTGATCTGCATCCGGCAGGCCTTCTGCACCAGCGGGTTCTCCAACCCCCCGCGCGAACGCAGGACAGCGGGAACCTTCTCCAGGATCTGTGCGGCAAACGGGCCGTCGGGTTCATCGAGCAGCTGACGGAACATCGCTTCGACCTCTTTTTCAAGGGCAAGGGCGGCCTCTTCTTCAAGCAGCCTCCGCTCGGCCTCCAACGCCTCGCGTTCCCGGCGCACGGCCTCTTCGCGTTCCCGGCGGCGTAATTCCGCCGGAGAAACATACCCCGTGGGGATACGGTAGGTCCCGTCCTTGGACAGGCAGCGAAAGACCCAATCCACCGGGCGCGAAACGGGCTGGCCCTTGCTGTCCACCATCTGGCCGTGTTCCAGCTCATACTCCGCATACCGGAGGGCGTCCGTGAGGGAACCGGGGTCAATGTTCTGCACGGCGAGGAGCTCTTTGATCCGGCGCAGGTGCTTGGCGGTGAAACCGACCTCCATCAGCCTCGGGCACAGCTCGGGCAGCGCCCTCTCCAGCTCATCCGCCGGAGAAGCCGACACGGAAGGGGAAGCGGCACGCGGCGCGCCGAGTGCCTCCTTTTCGTCCATGAGAAGCCGGATACGCATCCCCCGCCGATGGACCGTTTTCTCGCACACGCCCGTCTCCGCCCATGTAGCGATGATCCGCCGGCAGGTGCGCGCATCGATACCGATGGTCTCCTCAATAATGGGGAGGGTCAGGTCGATGGTTTCTTTCTTGCCGATTCCGTAAAGCCACTTGAAGAGCTTCGTCGGATTGGCCCCATGCACTGGAGCCAGAGGCCTGAGGAGGCTGATCTGCCCTTCTCCGACCCTCTTGGGTTTGCACCGGGCCCCTGTCTGCACGTCAACTTTGGCTGTCCGGCGTGAGCGGCCATTCAGAGTATCCGATGTGGGAGAACGCAATGTCATCTCAGCGGCCTGAACAGGTACGGTTTCTTCCTGATCATGCTTACGAGAGGCAGACGTTCCCTGCTCCGTGGAAGTCCCCGCCTCTAGCCTGTTCTCCACCGGTGGCTCTGTCTTCCGCTCAGGCAGCTCTTCATGGTGAGAGGATCTTTTGTCAGGATATTCTGAGTGTCCATTTTGAACATCCACTTGGTAAGGCCGTTTCCGTCCATCGGGACGGGGAACAGCCGGAGATACTTTTGAATGTCTACTTAGAGTGTCCACTATCGGCGTCCATGTAGAGGGCGCGCTCAGAGACTCAAGGCTTGAAGTTTCAGAATATTTTCCCGTTGCTTCTCGTTGCGAAGGAGAGTGCTGAGACGTCTGAGCGTCCATTTTGACAGTAAGTTTAGGCTGTCCATTTTGCATGTCCTCAATTTCTGTCTTTACAGAGACGTCAGATCGTGCCTCCGTGGCGAGTCCACTTGCAAGTCCGTTCTGATCGTCCACTTTGTCAGGACACTCAGGAGAATCAATTTGCGCGTCCACAGAGGAGGAGGAGGAGGAGGAGGAGGAGGAGGAGGACACTTCAGACTGTCCATTCTGCACATCCACATCATCCGCCTTATGCGAGATTTTCGCGGCGTCAGCCTGCATCTCCTCAAGGACTCTGGCCGCCGCGATGTGATCTGGGCGCTCTGCCAGCTTGGCCGCGACGGATTCCATCAGTTCGTTGAGGCCGCGTCTGCGGGGATGCGTCTGTCCGGGGGTCATCAGAGGCTCCTGTTTACATGCCGAGGGCGGCGAGGATTTCACGGGCGACGGAACGGAATTTCGCCGCCACCTTACTGCGGGGTGAAGATTGGAACACCGTTTCGGAGAGCATCTCGGAGGATCGGAGCATGGTCGCCTCACTGATGTACTCGGTGAGGACCTGTCCGGGATAACGGTTGTTCAGGATGGTCAGAGAGTGCTTGTCCGCAAGCCGACGCAAGTCAGCCATATTGTACAGGAACTTAAGCAGGACAAGCCCTTCGTTCAGCTTCGTGCGGCGGATCTGGTTGATAGCATTGATGGTTTTCGTGATACCGTCGAGCGAAAAACGCGACCCCGCACGGATGGGCACAATGATAAAATCGGAGGCGATCATCGCCATATACACGAAAGCCCCCATTGAAGGCGGGCAGTCGATGAGGGTGATGTCAAACTCTTTGGTAGCATACTCTCTCAGCCGTTCACGGAGGGCGACGATGTATGACTCGTTCTTATAGAACTCGGCTTCGATGAAGGCCATCTCCTCAACGTTCGGGAGGATGCTGCAACCGATCTCTGTGGGATAGATGCAAGATTCAGGTTTGATTTCGGGAGCTTCTTCGTCATAAACCGAGGCAAGCAGCTCGTAAAGCGAAGCACAGCCGGGAGCGAGGTTGAAGAAGGAAGTCGAGTTGCACTGGCTGTCCACATCGACGATCAACACCTTTTTCCCTTGCATGGCCAGGGCATGTGCGAGATTGACGGTGATCGTCGTCTTCCCCACACCACCCTTGTTGTTGACGACCGAAATGATCTTGCCCATCGGAATCTCCTTTTAGTGAACGACTTGGTTTTCAGATAGAATAAAAAACGTTGAAGCACAACATTTTTAGTCTATTTTTTTTCTATATTTCTTTCGATGAATGTTCGCCCTTACACAGCGGATGGGCTCGCGCATCAAGAGCGGTTCCCTTGACGGATTTTTTGTTTGAAATAAAACCATTTTATTTCAGCATATTACAATTCCCTGCCTGTTATTTTTCAGACAAGCGAACATACAAAAAAAGAATGCTTGAAGGACAGATGGTTACCCAAAAAAATTCGTATAGCAAATATGCTGTTACGAGTATCCACCCCTACACGGAAATCACCGGCTGTTATCCTATCCCTTTTCCATTGTCTTCAGGGGAAGCCCTCCCATGCAGCCCTTTTTGAACACCGCCCACTCAAAAATCTTTCAAACCCGGAACCCGTTGGGGATAGCGCTTACTCCACGAGCGATGCCTTTATTCACCATAGGGCGAAACACGATTTCAAAAAGATTGAACGATGTCAGCATGGGCCCATCCCTGGACAAAGCGAACGTATCAGCGGCGCAGGAAAACAAACTCTACGGCTGAGCATCCACCCTCCCCTATTGCACCCAGTACCGTTACTGATGCCGACATCTTCAATACATATTCATTTTAGCCCCAAAGTTCGTGAGGCCATAGGTAAACCTTCGCCTTGTTCCTCACATATAACCATGCACCCGAGTCTCTGGTATTCTTCTCTACATAGCCTTGTTGTATCCCCTCCCTTCTGCGAGGACTCTCTGAGAGGCCATTTTGAGAGTACATGTTGATCCATTTTTTTGAGTGTCCATTTTGCATGTACGTATTCTTATATTTCAAAAAACACGCAGAGATATTCTGATAGCATGTTCATAAGATGAATGTTTTTCTCATTCTTTAAACATGAAAAAACTGAATCTTTACAGAAAAATGTCCACTCAAAACGGACTATCAAAATGGACGCACTCATATCATACGGTATTCCTCCAACATACAGGGAGGAACTGCAAATCTTTTGAGTATCCGCCCGTCGCCCTGAAAGCATCCGATATGGACTCCCTTAGTGGACACCCACATTATCCATAAGCCGTCCCATCATCAGGAACGTCCCCCGCCTCTCCGGTTGGCCACATTCCTTACAACAATCGGCTATCCTCCACCGGCCACCAAAAGAAGAGGCCTGAGGCGTTTTCCTCATGCTCCTTTCCCCAACCATCGTTCCTCCCTCAGAAACGGAAGGTATCACCGCAGGTCCAGAGCTGTTGCTCCCCACCGGAGCATTCCCAACCGCTCTGGCGGAGACAGGCAACCATATACGGTTTGCATGGACATTATGAGTGTCCATTTTGAATGGAACATGTGAGAGTCCTTTTAGAATGTCTATTATGGCAGGATATTTTGATCGGAAAACAAATATGCCCATTTTGATCGGCCATTATGCCCAAACAAGCTGCTCGGACAAAACGTATGTCCTTTTTGTGAGGATATTCAGCTCGGACATATAGAAAGGACATGCAGGTCGCCGGGAAGTAGGGACATTTTGAAAGTCCAATGAGCGGGGATAGCATGTCAGGACACGCTGTCCTTGCATTCTGGACGCCCAGCGTGTCCCGGGACAGTATGCCTGTCCAACATGCAAGGACAGAATGGCCGCTCTTCGCGGACAATCATATTTATGACGAAAAGAAATGTCCCTATTCAAAAATAGATAATAAAAACAGTATATACATCCAAGAGAGGACGAAATGGACGGATATTCTGCGCGTCCATATTGAACGGCCTTTTTTCCGTTTTACCCCACATGATAGAAAGAAAGAAAAAGTCAAATCTTTCTGTTCTTGATTTCAAAACAGGAAAAAACGCTTCAAGCTGTTCCCTATTTCAAGTAAACACATCCCCAAAAGGGTTTCCCAAAGCACGTTGTTTCTATGCGACGCTGTGTGAAGGAAACATTCCTTCAAACCCTTCCCGATCTTTTATGGGGTCCTCACTATCAATAGGGGGACGCGCTATCGAGCCTTCTTCCTGCCTATGGCTCATACGAATTGCGGTAGGGTAGGGCGTTCAATAAAAAATCGGGGGCCCGAATTTAAGTGAAACTATGGCCTGTCTCCACGATGTCATGGACGTGCGTTACCCGTCTGAAAGCCCAAAAGAAGAACCCCGGAATTTAAAGTTTCCGGGGCATCGTTTTACCGGGAGGGGGTAGGCGTCAGTTCCCCGTTTCGAAACGTTTGGGGCAGGTGCGGCAGGGGATATCCGGAAGCGGGCTTTGCAGCGCATCGCGGAACATGCGGAAAGGGCCGCTTTGCCAAATGCCGAGGGGGTCTTCCTCTACGGCGGACCC
>OGRK01002038.1_pt1 | contig 11184 bp, 10 predicted proteins | sample 1553471 | NCBI WGS metagenome assembly OGRK01 (sample SAMEA2580080, study PRJEB22360) | human gut metagenome | biome: human gut; feature: human-associated habitat; material: faeces | place: Denmark | collected 2008/2010
GATTCTATTGAATATATTATTACTGTGATACAAAAATGTGTCATGCGTCATCAGGAGGAAAAATGAAAGCAGGAATATATTTAGGAAAAGAACAGATTGAACTTCGGGAACTGCCTATTCCTGAAGTAGGTGATGAAGACGTTCTGGTAGAAAATATTTATTCCAGTATCTGTGGTACCGATGTGTCAGTTTACTTTCATGGTCCGGGTACAGGGCATAAAGTTACTGTGGGTGGAGAATTTGGACATGAGACGGTATCACGCATTGTTAAGGTTGGAAAAAATGTTACGGACTTTACGGTAGGTGAAAGGGTATATCCTTATCCACGTTTCGCCACAGGTGATACGAAACGGGCAGGCACGATTGGTGGTTTTTCGGAATATATTCTTATCCCTAATGCAAAAAGAAATCATTCGCTTTACAGTGTGGATGAACGCATCTCAGATCGTCTGGCAAGTCTGATTGAACCGTTTACAGTTGGCTGCCGTGCTGCCAGAAGAGGAATGATTCCAGATGGAAAAAATAAATATATTTCAGGACAAAATGCTGTTATATTTGGATAAATGGGTAAATAACCCCTCAATCTTTATATTGGGCAGCTCTGCAATCTGCTTTACAATCGCAAGCCCTTTCTCATCTGGAGATAAACCGATTCTTGTCATTCCGGTATCTAATGCGATGTGAATTCTCGCCGTCTTTTCTGCCTTTACGGCAGCTTCAGACATTGCCTTAGCCGTATCATAGCAATAAATCGTCTGATCTACACCATACTCCAAATTCTTATAATAAAGAGAGGGGGAATTATAGCCAAGAAGCAAAATTGGCTGTTTTAATCCAGCCTTTCTCAGTTCTACTCCCTCATCAATTGTAGCAACACCAAAATAATCTGCAATATCATTTAAATAATGTGCTACTTCCACTGCACCATGTCCATAACCGTCAGCCTTTATGACAGCCATAGTCATCGCATTATCTCCTGTTTTCTTTTTGATATTTATATAATTCTCCCTGATTGCTTTTAAATCAATTTCACAATAGGTACGCAAGTATTCTTCCATGTTTGTCCTCTTTCCCTTACTTCTACAGTAATCCTGTAAAATCATACTTTACTCAGGTTACTGTATATTATACTTATAAATGGGCGCAAAACACCCCTTATAAAAAAGTCTATAAACAAATAAATTCTACCACATTTTTTCCTATTGTGAAGTTTTTTATACAGAAAAAATTCGGGAAATATAGCATCTCCCGAATTCTTTCAATTATTTCACTTTTACTATTTTACTTTTACTATAATTACTTTCTTTTTTCCATCACTGGTCTTTACAGTAATTTTACATTTACCTTTTTTCAAGGCCTTAATAACACCTTTTTTTGTTACTTTGGCAATCCTCTTATTGGAAGAGCGATACATAATCTTAGCAGTAGAAGATGCTGGAATCTTCTTGGCTTGTATTTTATATTTCTTTCCCTTCTTTAAAGTAACTTTTGTCTTCTTCACTTTTAAAGACTTTGTTTTTATTGTTTTCTTAACTGTAGAACCTGAAGCTGGCTTCGTCTCTGGCTTCTTTTCGGATGTTCCCGGCTTCGTATTTGGCTTATCTTCAGAGCTGCCTGGTTTCGTATTATCCTCTTCATCAGAACCATTTACTTCTATCACATACTTGCTCACATCTGGAACTTTTGTAATACTTGACCAGTACAACTCAGAAATTATTCCATAGTTATCCTTGATTTCCTTGCCGTTTAGCAATGTCCGATTGGATGTCTTAGCAAGCGTTACCCCATCTGCAATTGCTTTTCCCGCAGTAGCACCTGTTTTTGGTATACTGCTGCATCCACCTTGTGCATAAACATTTTTTACAGAAACAGTACCATTACCGCTGATAGCATCTGCGCCATCATCATATGTACCGTTACCGCCAAATGCAATTAATGTTCCCTCACCGGAAATACTTCCATTATCTAAAATAATTCCGCTGCCGCCTACGGATGTTGTTGCAATATATCCTCCACCAAATGCCGCTACTACGGAATCCTTTTTAATATCTAAGGAACCATTCTCAATACGGATCGCCGGCTGACCGGAAAGACTTTTTCCTGTTGTTTCATCCTGTCCGGTTGCTGCTTCATCTCCCTTTACAAATACCTGCCCATCTACGGTAACCTTTCCTTTTACAACAATAACAGGATTCGTATTCTGTCTAATCATATGTCCATTTGATATAAAATTGGTGTTAGAATAAATAGATGAATTTTCTAAAATTGCTCCATCATTTAAAATCAACTGTCCATTAATTGAAGAACCTGTGAGAAACTGACTGCCATAATCATCATAGTTTGATGAGAACTTACCGCCATTTTTCACTTCAATATTTCCATGAATAGAAGAATCACGAAGAACAAGCTTGCCACCATTCTCTACAACAATATTTACGCTGCTGAAAACTTTCATATTTACAAGAGTAAGATTACAGCCATCTGGAACAATCAATGTCTGTACTGGACTACCATCTACAGCATAACCAAGTTCTCCATAAGTTCCACTTGTATGAGAACCGTACCATGCCTTAATATCCTTTGGTACCGTAACTGTTTCGTTCTCTCCGCCAAAAGAAGCAATTGCCCATGGCTCCATATCATACATATACTTTCCATCCGCTGTCTGCTTACAATTCTCAAGTTTAAGCTGCTTTGCAAGTACTTCTGTACGAGTATAAACTTTAAAATTCAGCTCATTACTTGTCGCAGTACGACCGCTCTCATCCGTTACTGTTACACTAATTGGATAAGAACCGGCTTTTAATGGTTCCCCTGATAAAGAAAGAGAACTGTCGTGGACAGAATAAACACCTTCCATTCCGCAGGCTTCTGTATCAATATTTATCTTTGTTCTGTTCTTATTTACTGTGATTACTTCACTTAACGGCTTCCAGTCGCTGTTCTTCGGCTCCTGTCCATCAGGAAGAACTGCTGCTTCAACAATCACATCACTATTTTTATTTGTCGTAACAGAAGTAGAAGCTCCACTGATTGCATCATATTTCTTCTGTCCTTCTAAAGCGCTTTCAAAGCTTCCTCGTATTCTTACATGAAGCGTATTAATTCCATCAGAAGGTCCTGAAGGAGTCTCTGCATCTGAATCTGTCTTTTTAACAGTAAATGTATCTGCTGTTGCCTTTATCACACGTAAGTACAGCGTTTCATAGCCTTCACTTTCAATCGTGAGAATATTTCCACTCTTTAACATACCATCAGAAGAACCATCAAAATAAAGTTTATTTTCATCTGTATTTCTGTAGTATGCTTCTCGTCTCATTAAAGATAAACGAGAACTTGCTTCTTCCCACTTTGTTTTATTTACAGAAACACTTTTTATTCCTTTGACATAGTCAGGTGCATCCGCAAAAGAAAGACTCTGAAAATCATAAACTACATTTTCTTTCATTGCTTCTACATTGCCGACACTGGCAGAATTTGCAGAGTTTGCCGCAAATGAAGGAATAAAGGATAATGTAAATAAACACACTCCCAAAACAACACTGGCTAATAAATTTCTAACCTTCCTATTCATATCCGGTTTCTCCTATTTTACAGTTACTTTAACAACTGCTTTCTTTCCACTTGCTGTCTTAACAGTAATCTTGCATTTACCTTTTTTAACAGCCTTTACAACACCGTTCTTTGTTACTTTGGCAACCTTCTTGTTAGAAGACTTAAATGTAACTTTTTCTGTCGCATTGGCTGGTTTTAATTTTGCTTTAAGTTTGACTTTTTTGCCTTTCTTTAACACAATACGCTTTTTGTTAACAACAACTTTTTTGGCTTTTACAGTTTTCTTATCTGGCTTTTCTGCTGGTTTTGTATCATCTTTTTTACCTTCTGTTGTTTTGTCTGCTGGCTTAGGAGCTTCTTTCTTTAAATCTCCATATTCTACTCCACATACTTCACAGACTGCTCTCTTTGTTGTTGTAGCTTCGCCACCTTTATGTGCTTCTTTTTCAGTCGTAGCATCACAACCTTCATTCTGACATTTCTTCCAGTGATAAGTTCCGTCAGACTCATATTCATCTCCATAGTTATGAGATGCGCACTCTCCGTATTCTTCTCCACAGAAATCGCAGACTGCTTTCTTCGTACAAGTAGCTGTTCCGCCTGTGTGTTTTGTGTGGATGGCAACTGTTTTACCATCTTTATTTACTTCCAATACTAAGTCTTTATATCCATCTGCAGAAATAACAACTTTATTAACTGCTGATTCATCTTTTTCAAATTTGCCCTCTCCAATTAATAGGTATCTTACATCCGTACTATCTGAGGAATCAAGCGTTGCCCTAGCATAATATTTCGCATTGTTCCATATACTATAAGAAGAAGTTGCTTTTTCATACTCTATTCCATTTACTTCAACCTTATCAATTGCTGAAAGCCATTCTTCAGCATCATCGCCATAATTCAATTGACAATCATATCCAGCAACTGTCTTATATGTTGAAGGAGCTTTTGGTGCTTCCTTTAATTCTACCGTTGCTGTCTCCTCAGCCTGTACTGCTACCTGTGGTGCAACTGTTCCCACTACTGTCATTGACAGGCACATAGCGCATGCCATAATGAATGAACTAATTTTTCTCATTTGTTTCTCTCCCTTTCTCTCTCTCAAATAAACTTAATAAAAAAAACAGGTTGCCACTTAAAACTAATTTATGTTACTTAATTCTAACATTAGTTAGTTTATTTAAAAGACTACCTGTTTTTATATTCCATGTCAATTCTACAGTTGATAACATTTCTCAACTATAGAATTCTTAAGAATTCATTTATTTAATTTTTAGAAAAAAGGATTACTTTTTTAACAGTTCCTGATAAATATCCCTTTTACTTACTCCGCGGTCTTTTGCTACCTGTTTCATCGCACTCTTTTTATCCATCCCTTTTTCAAGATAATGTTCCATATGTTCCTGCACAGTAAGCTGATTCCACTCCTGTTGTTTTTCCTCTTTCAGTTCCTGTAAACTCTTTCCCTCAAAGATTAAAACATACTCCCCTCTTGGCTCGTTCTCCTCATAATAAGCAATCATTTCATCGAGAGTTGACTTGCGCTTCTGCTCATATCGCTTCGTCAGTTCTTTACATACCGTCATATTTCGATTACCAAGATATTCCCTGCACTCTTTCAAAGTCTTCTTTAAATGATGCGGCGCTTCGTAAATAATAATCGTTCTTGTCTCATTGCGAAGATTCTCCAAAATCTGTGCTCTTTCCTTCTTGTCATACGGTAAAAATGCTTCGAATGTGAATCTCCTTGTCGGCTGTCCGGACATAGTAAGTGCCGTAATGCAGGCACAAGCTCCCGGAAGTGATGTAACATTAATTCCCGCTTCATAGCACTGTCTTACAAGTTCCTCTCCTGGGTCAGAGATTCCCGGTGTTCCCGCATCTGTGATTACTGCGATATCCAGTCCTTCTCTTAATTTATTTACAAGATAAACTGCCTTATCGACTTTGTTGTACTCATGATAGCTCGTCATCTTTGTTTTTATCTCAAAATGATTGAGAAGCTTGATACTGTTTCTCGTATCTTCTGCCGCTATCAAATCCACTTCTTTTAAAATTCGTACTGCCCGATAGGTCATATCTTCGAGATTTCCAATCGGTGTCGCACATAAATATAATGTTCCTGCCATTTTAATTCTTCATTTCTCCATATATCTGATAAATCTCATCGGTATAAGAACCATCCTTATTGTATACAATTAATGGGGGTTCTACCGTAATCCTCTGCTTACCACCTTTTGCAGCATCAATCAAAACCATATTTGGCTCTTTATCTACATAAGGATGTACGAGACGCATCCTTTTCGGCTCTAATTTATGCTGTTTTAATGTATAAATAATCTCCGCTAAGCGAAAGGGTCTGTGCACCATATAAAAATGGCCGCCTGTTTTCAACAGCCATTTTGCTGCCTTTACTACATCTTCAAGGGAACAGGTAATCTCATGTCTTGCAATTGCCTTTGCATAATCTGGATTCGTCAGACCATGTTCTCCTGTCATATACGGAGGGTTACAGGTCACCCAGTCAAAACTCTCCCTCTCATAGTCTGTCTTTATATTACGAACATCCCCCTGTACAATATGCACTTTTTCTTCCTGACCATTCATCTTCACAGAACGCTCTGCCATCTTGGCAAACTCTTCCTGATACTCTAACCCCTCTACATAAGCAAGCGGATATTTACCCTCCATCAGTATTGGAATAATTCCTGTACCGCTACACAAATCAATCCCTTTACTTTTCTTTTTAACTCTGGCATAATCAGAAAGCAGTACCGCATCAATCCCGAAGCAAAAACCATCTGTTTTCTGGATAATACGGTAATCCTTTATCTGGAGATCATCAATACGCTCATTTTCTTTAATTTGTACATTCTCCATATAAGTATCCTATTTTAAATCTTCATTTTCAACTACAATTAAGTGAAGAACCCAGCAATTATACTACCAAAGAACTCTTCTTAATTTTTCAAACTTCTTATATCAACAAAACCAAAATTTGAGTATTATAAAAAATTATGAGGAATAAAACAATAAAAATAACAGTAATTTTTATTATTTAAATTCTCTTCCCTTATTTCTCTTCGTTTCATTAAAGCTTAGACTTTCTTTCCTTCTTCTCCATCGCCTCTAATTTTTTAAGCTCATCATCCATTTTTACTTTTTCTCTGCGCTTCCGAGGACGGAAAATCAAATCATCCACTTTATAATCTACGAGTTCTTTTTCTCCCTTTTCATCAGTAACTACGAGCTTCACTCTCTGTCTTAACACGCTGACTTCGTGAACAACACCTTTTACTCCCGTATTCGTCTTTACTTCATCACCAACATTCGGAAGCTTACTGTTCAGATACTCATAAGTATCCTGCTCATTTTTCAGGCAGCACATCAATCTTCCACAAACTCCTGAAATCTTTGTAGGATTCAGAGAAAGATTCTGCTCCTTCGCCATTTTAATTGATACTGGCACAAACTCAGATAAAAATGTATTACAGCAAAGGCTTCTTCCACAAATGCCGATACCACCTTTAATTTTTGTCTCATCTCTTACACCAATCTGTCTTAATTCAATTCTTGTCTTAAAAACTGAGGCTAAATCTTTTACCAGCTCACGGAAATCAATTCGTCCGTCCGCCGTAAAGTAAAATAATACTTTATTATTATCAAATGTATACTCACAATCAATGAGCTTCATTGCAAGCTTATGTTTTTTTATCTTCTCAATACAGATTTTATAAGCTTCTTTGCTCTTTTCTTTATTATTTTCCTGAATCTTATCGTCTTCTGGTGTTGCGATTCGGATAACTGGCTTTAAAGTTGCAATAATCTTCTCATCGTGAATCTCACGATTTCCTAAAACAACTCTGCCGTATTCTACTCCACGCGCAGTCTCCACGATAACATTCTGTCCAACTTCTACCTCAAACTGCTCTGAGGCAAAATAATATATTTTACCATTATCTCTAAAACGAACTCCTATTACTCTGGCCATTTCTACCTCCTGTTCTTCTTAAAACTCTCTTCTCGCTTCTACAATAAGCAACTCTAAAGTTGCGTCAAAATTCACATTAGACTTTATGCGGACTCTGGCACGATGAATTTTGCCTATAACATAATCAATTGCCTCTAAATCTAATTTATCTACCTGCTTTTTCAGATACGCATACTCATTTTTAAAAATAATTTTCTTTTTGGCAGCTTCAGCATTCACTGAATTATCTGCTTTCAGTAACATAATATCCCGAAACCACATCAGAAAAATATCGAAAAAGTCCTCAATTCTGTTTTTATACTTTTTATATTCCTTTACTTTATCTGCAATCTCGTAACTTTCTATCTCATGGATATACCGCAAAATGGACAGAGTCAACTCCTTTAAATCCTGAAATTCTTCTGAAGAAACGATTGCTTCTGCCTTTCCTATATTTCCAAGAGAAAATCCTGCTGCAAATTCTGCTTCTTCCTTAGAAACGCTACATTTTTCCACCAAGTATTTCTCAACAGCTGTTCCGGGTACCGGTCTTGTGGCAAGAAGAATACATCTTGAAAGAATTGTGTCTAAAAATGCTCCTCTGTTCGTAGTAAGTAAGAAAATAACTGCATATTCCGGCGGTTCCTCAATCGTCTTTAAGATGGCATTCTGCGCTGCAGCATTCATCTTTTCCGCCTCATCTACGATATAGATTTTATAAGGCCCCTTATATGGCATAATTTCTACCGTATTAACAATCTGCTCCCTTATCTCACCAACACTAATCACATTGGGCTTTTCATGAGAAACCCAAATTACGTCCGGATGATCATGGTGTTCCATCTGTATACAAGATTCACACTTTCCACAGGATTCCACCAAACCCGTAGTTTCCCGGCCTTCACACTGCAATATTTTAGAGAAAGCCTCGGCAAGCATTTTTTTCCCACTTCCCTTATCCCCCTCCATAATATAGGCATGAGAAATCTTTTTATGATGCACAGCAGTAATAAAATGCTCTTTTATTCTTTCATTTCCTAAAATCTCATTTAATTCAGCCATGACTTTCCCTCAAAATCTTTCTGTTAATCATCTTAATTCTTCTGCTAATTTTCTATTGGTACCTATTCTTTTATTGTTTTTTCTCAATGAATTCATGTCTATCGATTCTTCTTCTTCAATAATTCATCCACATGATTCCGAATCTTTTTCTGAATCGTATCAATGGATCTTCCACCATCAATCTTCATAACTTCCGGCCTGCCTGAAAGGACTTTTCGATATCCTTCCGATACCATATGATGAAAATCTATACCTTCCTGCTCCATACGATCAAGATTCTTCTGTTCTTTCTTTCTACGAAGTCCTTCTGCCTCTGATAAATCAATAAAAAAGATTCCATCGGGACGATAAATGCCGATTCCCGGTGCATTTACAGCCGAAACTGTAGAAATACCAAGTTTTCTTGCAATTCCCTGATAAACGATAGAAGAATCTACAAAACGATCGCTTATAACGATTTTGCCCTCTTCTAATGCTGGTCCGATTACTTCATGTACTAACTGCGCTCTTGATGCCGCATAGAGAAGCATTTCTGTTACTGGAGACATTTCTTTGTGTTCTGGATTCAGAATAAGCTGTCTTACTTTCTCTCCGATCACTGTTCCCCCCGGTTCTCTTGTTATGAGACATTCATAGCCTGCTTCCTCTAAGTATTCTTTTAATAAATTTATTTGTGTGGTCTTTCCTGAACCATCCGGTCCCTCCATCACAATAAATAATCCCTTCATCTAATAAAATCTCCCTTCAGAAGTACATGCACTTTTATTATCTGAATGTTATCTGACTTCTTCATCGTATTTTAGTCATAGTACTTTCAAACATGCTCTGGTACAATATTTTTATCATACTGCTTTTGCTATACTATCTATAAATCTTTTAGAACGATAATCTTATTACAGGACAATCCAAGTACATTATATCCATTATATAAATATTGACTGATATTTTCCACTGTTTCTTTGAGTATTTTTTCTCCAGGAACTAATATTGGTACTCCTGGCGGATAAATCATGACATATTTTCCTGAAACTCTGCCAGTAGAATCAGCCAACTCAACTGTCTCCATGGCTTTTCCCCGGCACTGCCAGGATTCTATGATTTTGGGAGGATATATTGTCTGCTCATTTTCTTTTTCTTGTATAACCTTATAGTGGTTATGAATTTTAGTTTCTATTTTGGGTTTGTTTTTATCACAAATTTCTATTTCAACTTTATCTTGGTTTTGGATGGCAATTTTTGTCTCATTTACAGCCTTATTTAAACTACGATTTTCCCTTTCTTTCTCTTCACACATTTTATCAATCTCAGAAATTGCCTTCCAAAGCTCATCAAAATCTTCCTTTTTATCACAGATAGAAGTCATGGCAATCCCATAAGTCAGGTTCTCCATCTCCAGTTCAATGTGATATTTTTCATATAATAACTGAAACAGCTCCTTTCCATTTATTCCGCAGCCCTTTACTGAAAAGACCAATTTCCCGTTATCATATGCAAAACAATTTAACTTTTTCTGATTGAGCAGGCTTATTTTTTGGAGTTGTTCACATTTTCGGCGAAAATTTTTAAGGTTATCCACATATTCGGCGAGTTGTCCCTGATTTTCTTTCATATACATGATTCCGTACTCAGCAGAAGCCATCAAAAGATACGATGGACTTGAGGTTTCATAAATATCGATGATTTCCTCCACCTGCTCTTTTGTCACGATGTCTGAGCAAAGATGAAGAACTGCTGTCTGCGTAAAGGAAGGCAATGTTTTATGCGTACTTTGAATCACCAAGTCAGCACCTTCCTGAACGGCACTGTCTGGAAAATACTTATGAAATATGAGATGCGCCCCGTGTGCCTCATCTACAATCAAAGGAATGGCATACGGTCGAGTTACTTCTTTAATCCCTGCTATGTCGCTCACAACGCCTTCATAAGTAGGTGAAGTCAGTACAACTGCCTTTATATCTGGATTCGCTCTTAATTCCCTTGCTACGGCTTCTGGCTTCATATCCTCGCATATATCATACTCGGCAGAAACATCTGCATAGCAATAGACGGCCTCCAACTGTAATAGCCTGATACAGTTATAGACCGCCTTATGACAGTTTCGCCCTATTAAAATCTTATCTCCCTGTCTACAGACCGAAGAAATGGATACCAGAATCCCAAGGGTACTCCCTCCAACAAGATACCATGATTCCTTACTTTTAAATATATCTCTTACAAGATTCATGGATTCACGAATAATGCCCTCTGGCTCATGAAGATTATCGTAATCTGTTATCTCTGTAATATCCATTTTTTCTACACCAAAAAAAGCCCCAAAATCAGCTCTTTTGTGACCTGGCATATGAAAAGGAATTCTTTTTTCTGACTCTAATTCTCTTAATTTATTATAGATTGGTGTATTCATAACTTATTTTTTATCTCTTTATCCTTTTAACTCTTCTTAGTATTTATGCTTTTTAAATTTATTACTACTTACCAGCCGACTATTAATAAGCTTATTAGACAAAAAAAATAGCTCAGTAAATAAAACATTTACTGAGCCTTCATGAGACATCGGGGATTCGAACCCCGGACAACTTGATTAAAAGTCAAGTGCT
>OGRK01002039.1_pt1 | contig 11179 bp, 5 predicted proteins | sample 1553471 | NCBI WGS metagenome assembly OGRK01 (sample SAMEA2580080, study PRJEB22360) | human gut metagenome | biome: human gut; feature: human-associated habitat; material: faeces | place: Denmark | collected 2008/2010
CTGATAGGTCGCATAATTGCCCGAGCCGTTGGTAAACTTGGTATAGATGGCCGTCAGGTCAACGACCGAACCGGATACGGGGATTTTGTTGTCGCGGAACTGGCTGTAACCGCTCGTACGCACCACGTAGTTGCCCGGAGCCGCATTGGTACCGGAGCCGGTCGCCGCCGCGTCGTAGGTAAACCATGCCGAGCCGTAGAAATAGGTCTCCGCATTAGCGCCTTCCAGCCTGCGTTTCGTAGCCCAAGTCGCCCACTCGTTGATGTCCGACCAGCCGGGAGAGTTCACGTCGTACGACGTCGAATTCGCAAAATAGTTGGGGAAGGTATTCTTGTATCCCCACGGCGCCGTGCCGAACTTGCTTTCCAGCCCTTCGAAACGCACCAGACGGCCCAGATCGGCATCCGAAATCGCCGTCTTGTAGTTATCCTTGGTAACGACCAGCGTATCCGACTTCAGCATCTGCTGCTGTTCGCCGGAGAAAATGTGCTCGTCCTGCATGATCTTGCTCTCGATGTTGTCATTCGAATAGCTGGCGTTGGAGGAGGTCGTACCGATGCTGGTCATACCGCGGTAGTTGCCGAGCACCAGCCCCTGCAGTTTGACGAAAACGATCTGTCCCGCGGGGTGGAAAAGGTAGTTGCCCGTATTGAGCTTAAGCTCGATCGCCGATTCGGACTCCGCATCGTAGAGGTAGACCGATTTATAGACATTGCCGTAACGGTCGGTGGAGATGACCTTGCCGGAGGTGAAAATCGGCTCATCCACCGTCCACGAAGCGACCGTCCCGTCGTTCATGCCGGGATTCTCGGCTTTGAACTGCGCCTTCAGGTCCTTGATCGATATATATTCCAGCCCCTCTTTCTCGAAATCGGCGCGGGTATATATCTTGGCCGCCTTCGGGTTCCTGTAATCGTTGTAACAGCCAACGAAGAACAGCCCTGCCGCGGCGATCAGAAACAGTTTAGATACTTTGTTCATAATATTCGTGTTTTATTCGTTAGCCGTCAGAAACGGAAGTAGAGATTGAGGTAATAGGTCGTACCGAACATGTAGAAATACTTCGAGTCGAAGGCCTGATAGGTAGTCACCGTCGTCTCGGTGTTCTTCGTCAGACGGGTCTGCTCGTAACCTCCGGTGCGGATGTCCTGATTGTTCAGGATATTCTTGACTTCGAGGCTGAAGCCCAGCGTATACTGGCGGTGGATATACCAGTTCTTGCCGATGCTGGCGTTGAGCGTATAAGCCGAATCGAACTTCTCCTGACGGCGCAGGTGAGCGATGTCCTCGGCGGTCATGCCGGTGGTAATCACCGCATCGGTGCGATAGATCGGGCTCATCGACAGATACATGTTGTTGTAATAGTTGAAATCGGCCGACAGGAAGATGTTGTTGTTGCTGCGGTACGAAAGACCGACATTGGCGGCCAGCTGCGGGGTGCTCTCGACGCGGAAGTTCTTCCAGTAAACATAGCCGTCGGAGACGATATCGCCGCTGTTGTCCTGCGTCTGCAGGTAATAGGGATTCGAATCGTAGGTGTACTGGCCCCAGCTCACGGCTCCGTTCAGGGCAAGGCTGCGGTACAGGGGAATCGAAACGGCCGCTTCGAGACCGAAGTGGAGCTTGTCGATACCGCTCATGGCGAAGTTCGTGAAGGTCGCGGCCACGTCGTCGTAGTACGAAATCACTTTCGACTGATCGTAAATGCGGGTATAGTAACCGGAAACGCGCGCTTTCAGGTCGCCGACACGCAGGTTATACGACGCATCCACACCGAAGACACGTTCGGCGGAAAGCCCCGGAGTCGTGGTGTTGCGCGTACGGGGCGACACGAACGAAGCTTGGAATTCGGGGGCGTCCTGCAGGTAAACGACATTCGCTTCGACGGTATGAGCCGCGGAGAAGCGGTAGCTGAAGTTGCCTTTGGCCTTGTAGGTCAGGTAGTCGAGTTTCTTGGAATCGCCCTTCGAATTGTCGGGGAACAAGCCTTTGCGCCAAAGACCCTCGCGCCATTGCGAAGCATATCCCACTTCGCCGCCGACGGTTACGCCCAGACCGCCGACATTGAAATTATAGGCAGCCCATGCCTTCGTCCGGAGGACGTGCGCATAGTAGTCATAGCCGTATTTGTCGCCGACTTTGGCTGCGTGCGCATGACCGTGGCGATAGTAATAGTCGAGGTTGTTCTGATATGCGATGGCGTTCGAACCGAAGTCGCGCTCGGCGAATTTGTCGATGTCGGCCCAATAGTCGCCGCCAAGCAGGTCTTTGACCTCCGAATAGTACTCCGTACGGTTCCGGCGCAGCGAAAGGCCTCCGTAGATTTTGGAGTTATTGCGGAAGATATGCGAGAAGTTGGCAACCAGATTCCAGTCCAGCTGATCGGTGTGACGCTCTTCGACCATATAGTTAGAACGACGGCCCGGACCGTACTGCGCCTCATCGACCGGATCGTTCTGGATATAGTTCGTCTGATACATCTTATCCCAGTCGAAATGGCGGATATTCTGGTAGTTGGCCTGCCAGTAAACCTGCTGCCAAGCCGCACCCAGCATATTCTTGTCGAGCGCGAAGTAGCTCGGCAGATAACGGTAATAGTCCGGACGCGGGTCGGGACCGTTCTGCCACGTCAGCGCCGAGTAACCGTTCATGCCGAAGCGCAGCGAGGTGGCCAGATCGAGTTTCGAGCGGTCCGAAATGTCGAATGTATAGTTCAGCATCACGACGGGTTCGTGGTTGTTGCGCACACGGGCGTTACGTTTCTTGCCGTCCTGCCAGCCCCAGTTGGGGTTGTAATAGTTATTGCCGACCAGATCGTAAGCTTCCTGCGTCGCCGCCTGCTGCGCACCGCGTTCGGTAGGAGCGCCCAGCAGGGTCAGCGCCAGACGATGACGCTGGCCGAACTGCTTCTCGACAGCGGCGAAATAACCGAAAGCGTTGTAATAGACGCCATTGACATAGGAGTTGCCGCCCTGACGGGTCGAAACCGAAAAGGCATACGACCAGCCGTTGTCCTGATGGCCCGAAGCATAGGTGACCATCGCGCGGAAACGGTACATCGAATTGCCGTTTACGAGGCTCGCACGCAGGCCTTGACGCATCTGCGAAGGACTCGTCACGATATTGGTCGTACCGCCGATGCCGCCCAGACCGGCGTCCGACGCCACGATGCCCGACGTAACTTCCTGATTGCGGGTAGCGTCGTTCAGACCGCTCCACAACGACCACGGCGTATAGCCCGTCATGGCGTCGTTGAGCTGAATGCCGTTCATATACACGTCCTGATACTGCGAATCGTAACCGCGGACGTTGAAACGCATTTCGCTGAACTTGTAGGACGCGATGTTATTGAAGAGGTCTTTCGAAGCCGAGAGCGACGTGGGCAAAGCCTGCGCGTCGTCGGTGGTTTCGGTGTCGAACTCCGCGAAGACCGCGTCGTCGATCATCTGACGCTGCGTATCGGGCACGAGGATCACCGCATTGATGTCGCGCATCTGCGAACCGACACGTACGGCGATATTCGAAGTCTCGAATTCGGGAGTTTCGAACTGCAGCGAATATTCGCCCGCAGGAATATTTTCGAAAACGAAGTTACCCTGCGCATCCGAAACCGTTGTCGTACCGCCCGGCGTCATCGTAATCTTCACGTCGCCGAGTGCAATGCGTCCCGCACGCGAAACGACCCTGCCCTTGATGCCGCCGTCCTGTCCAAAGGCGGTCAGCGTCACAAGCGACAGCACTAAAATTAGTAGACTCTTGATTTTCATAGACTATGTAAGTAATTTATTTGGCAAAATAGATATACACCGGGAAGTGGTCGCTGTAACCGCCCTGAAAGTTATTTCCCACGTACGTACGCAGGGGATATCCCTTATACTGTCCCTCTTTCTGCAGCATGTAGTACCGCTTGAAGATATTGCCGTAGAACTTCGATCCGGGAGCCTTCTGCAAACGAAGTCTGCCTTCGGAACCCGTAGCCAGATTCTCCGTGACCACGATATTGTCGAAGAGATTCCAGGCGTCGCCGTAAGCCAGCGTTCCGAGTCCCGCCTTGAGCATATCGGCAAAGGGATTGTAAAAATCGCCCGGCTTGAGATCCTTCATCTTGGCTTTGGCACCCAAACCCTCGGCAATGCTCTCGTCCGTAGGATCGTCGTTGAAGTCGCCCATGGCTACGACCTTGGTCGCCGGGTTGATCTTCAGCACGGAATCCGCAATGCGGCGCATCTGCTCCCCGACGGCAATGCGCTTGAATTCCGAAGCGTCCTTGCCGCCCAGCCGCGAAGGCCAGTGCGCCACCATAAAGAAGAAGGGTTCGTTCTCGATGGTTCCCCACATCGTCAGGATGTCACGGGTCTTGAAGTTGGGAAGCTGCGGCACGACGGTTTTCACCGGGAAACTGCCCTCCAGTTTGAACACATCGGGACGATACATGAAGGCCACATCGACGCCGCGGGCTTCGGGCGAATCGTAATGCACGATACGGTAGTTGCCGGGGGCCAATTTGGGCGTCGCCACGATGTCCTCCAGCACCGAGCGCGTCTCGACCTCCGAGACGCCGATAACAGCCGGATAATTCTTGTCTGCGGCAGCAACGTCGAAAAGCACCCGCTCGATATTGCCGAGCTTCTTGTAATACTTGGCGGAATTCCACTTCTTGGGGCCTTCCGGCGTGAACTCGTCGTCATGCACCTCCGGATCGTTGATGGTGTCGAAAAAGTTCTCCAAGTTATAGAACATCACCTTGTAGGGCTTCTGCGCAAAGCACATTACGACGAACGCCGCCAAGAACAAAGTGAATATCAGTCGTTTTTTCATCGTTCTGAAATTTTAAGGTTTTACAATCCCCAAGAGGCGGCATCCTTCTGCGTCTTGACCTCGGCAGGCAGCGTGGGGAAGAATTCGAACTTGGTCAGCTCTTCGATCTCCTTGACGCTCTTCACCCAGCTTTTGGCCTCACCCTGACCGCCTTCGTTGGCCACCCAGAAACCGATGGACTTGAGCTGGCCGGCCGGAAGATTGCCCAGCCGGTCGCCGGGCTGCCGGATATTTCCCTTCACCGTACGCACCACCACTTTAAAATAATGGCTGGGCAGCGGGCACACCTGTCCGGCCTTGTCGGTCGTCGATGCCGTGCTGCCGGGCTTCCAATAGGCGCCCGTCACTACGTAGAGCGTATCGGAGCAGACCCAGTCGCGCACCTTGCCTTCAAGACGCATCCACCCCTGCTGATTGAGCGTGCCATACTGAGGCGTAGCGTTGGAGTTGTAGAATGTCTGGTACTGCATGGCCATATTGGCATTGCGGTCTGCATTCGGAATCTGGTGACCACGGTCATAAGATCCGGTATAACTGCCCCGTCCCAGATCGGCCTGAAATAACGACGAAATCTTGGGATCGAAGGCCCACGGGTCTTTGGAAGGACGCCCCGAACCGATATATACGTCGTGCAGGGGATATGCCACCCACCATGCACCGCGCTTCGTCTTATCGAAACACAACGTGTAATTACGCATATTCCGGTTGTTGAGCTGAGCGAAATGCGACACATAAATATAGTTGCCGTCCTCCTTCTTCGCCGGAATTTCGGGCCAGACCAGATTATGGCCGGTCTCGTATACATCATCGTCCGACGAAGTGCTGAACTGGACGAGTTCAAGCTCGACGGGCATCTCGCCTTCGAACTCGAACCTGATCAGGGCATGCCGCTCGTCCTTGGTGTTGTTCGGCCAATAATAGACATACTGATTCTTGTCGGACAAACTCGTTCCGACCTTTCCCGTCTTGACAGTCTGACCTCCCGGCGCTGTCCGGTTGAACGAAATCCATTCGGCTCCCGAAATGATTTCAGCCGTCCACGGCGTCCCCGTATCTCCGGTCACGAGCAGCACGGCAGCGCCCTCCTGATCGGGATGCACGGTCTTGGCAGGGTCCCACTCCACCGAGTTGGCGCCCCCGCCTCCCTTATTGTCGGAATCCTTACCGCACCCCGTAAAGGCGACAGCTATCAGCACCATCGCCGCAAGGAAAGCGGCAAACATCCGCGAACTATATTTATATATCAACGTCATTCAATTAAAAACTAAGTGCGAAAATACGCATTTTAAGACAACCTTCCCCCGGCAGGATTTCCTGCCGGGAGAGGGAATGTCGATATTCGGTTATTCGTACGACAATTCGACTTTAACGAGCTGCGTATTCTTATTCGAAGAATTGATACGGTACGAAACTCCGGCGGCAGGATTCGTAAGATTAAAGGTATATTCGGTATTCTTGTCGCCGACAGCCTGTTCCGGAGATGCAATGTTATTCGAAGTATCCTTAATAGTTACCTTTGCCGAAGCACTGATGCCGTTGCTGGTCGTAATCTTGATCGTCTTCAGAGTCGATCCGGGAACGGCGGGAGTCGCCAAATAACCATTGGTGCCGTTAATCATAAGGTATCCCGCATTCTGTTTCGCATTGAGCAATCCCCAGACATAACCGTCTATAGTAACCGTAGCTTCGGTTGAAGGCGCTGTAGCCGGGAAACCGGAATCAGCAGTAGTCGGAGTAATCGTAATCGTGAGTTTTGTCCCTGAGCTGGCGCCATTCTGGGTCAAAGTAACCGTAGCTGTGTTGCCGCCATTAGCCGTAATTGTCAGAGTCTCTTTAAGCTCGGCATCACTCGTATTAACGGCTTTAGGCGAAATCTTTACGGTAGTCCCCTCGACAGACGCATTGAAGGAAGTCAGCGAAGACAACGTAAATCCATTGAAGTTAACACCTTCGATCGTCACGGTCTTTTCACTTGTGTCGTTTGCAGTCCATACTAATGAAGAGGGAGTTACCTCCGTAATGGTCGGAACAGTTACCTTGAATGCTTCCACATCGTTCAAATTACGCGGAGCGATCTGGCCCTTTCCGCCATACATGGTCACAATACCCGTGATATTGCCTGTAGCAGCTGCATACGGAATATCCTGAAATACCGTAGCACGCTTATTTACGTTTACAGTAAAGTTCGTACCGCCAGAGGTAAACGTGTGATTTCCATTGCTTGATGCCGTACACCAGACTCCTGCTTTAGCCGTGCTGGCTTGCTGTACCGTGGCAGGCATCGAGACAAACGAGGCCAAATCGGCAGGAGCTACGTTGATCGGGGTAACGGTCGCCGTACCGGATTTCTCAACATGATAAGTCGTTACACCCGTAATCTGCTTGACGCCGTTATACTCATCCATCATCGCGACGTTGGCCTGAAGTGTAATCTTCAATCTATCACCAAGTGCATAATCCGCAACATTGAAGTCCGCCGACTTATTGTTGTAAATCACAATACCGTTGCCTCCCTCGGTCGCCCCCTCCGTCATCACATAGAGTGTTCCGAACGAGAAGTTATTGCCGGTCGGGTCTCCGCAGACCACAGCCGTCAGCACTTTGTCCTGACTTTCCGAGATTACACTTCCTTTGGCAATCTGCAACAATTCAGGGATAGTGATCGCGGTCACGCTGCCACCGCCTGTGGTAATGAACGTCTTATGATCGCCGTAAAGAATATCGCCGGTGTTCGGAGTCGCGTAGGCGCGGAAAGCGTACTGCGTCTCCTTCGTCAGGCCGGTAACGTCTACGGTCCATGTCGCAGCCTTCGTTGCGGCCGGAACTTTCACGGAGCCGGTCCAATCGGGCGTATTTCCCGTGGCGAAGACCACATACTCCACGCCGACGGCCGAATAGTCGGCCAGATCGGCATTGGCGATCGAGCCGCCCAGCGTCACCGTCGTCTCGGCTACATTCGAAGCTTTGGCCGTCGTAACCGCAGGCGTAGCGGCACCGCCGTTGAATGCGGCCAGATCAGCGGCGTTGCGGGGTGCAATCTGCCCCTTGCCGTCGAATATCGTAGCGATACCCGAAATCGTACCGGTCGTCGCAACATAGGCGAAATCGAATCCGGTAGCCATCTTATTGAAGTTCACGACGAAATCCGTTCCTGCCGAAGAAACCGTAACGTTGCTGAGGGTTTCGGGAACAGGCTGCCATACACCGCCCGTAGAGGTCGTGGTATTCTCCACCGTCACGGGCATACCGAAGTAATTCTGTATAGCCGTAGGAGCAACCTTTACAGGTGTAATCGCATTATTCTGCGAAAGAACTTCGATATCGGCTTCCGTCACACCGGAAATCTGATATACCGAATTGCTGTAAAGCTGACTCTTCGCAGTACCGGCTTTCAGCGTCACCTTGATCTTATCGCCGGTCTCGAATTTACCGTCGAGATCGAAGTTGTAAAGAACGATACCGTTCTTAGGATCCGAAGAGCCGGGAGTCATCAGGTAGTTATATCCGTTGGGATAGTTATGGAACGTCTTGTCGCCGCAGACAACTGCTTCGAACGTACGGTTCTTGTCGTTGTCGATCACGGTAGCCGTTCCGGTCATGGCATTGACGATTTCGGGAATCGTAATCGGCTCGGTAACCACGCCGCTCGTCGGAAGATCGACCTCCTGACCGCCTGCGCCTGTCGTTACGCTCAGGTCATCGACGCGCGTTCCGACGCTGCTGGCAATGCGGAGCGACAGTTCGGACACGGCAGTCTTCAGCGTAAAGTTGCAGATTACCCATTTGTATTTGGACTCTCCGGCAATCGATTCGAGTTCATAGGTAACCGTCTTCCACGATCCGCCGTCGTTGCCGCTCAACGAAAGCGTGATATCGCTCGCACCTACGGCGGCATTCGACGCCATAGCGGCAAACTTGATCTGGAGTTTCGTCTCGCCGGATTCCAGTTTGAGCTTGTTCACATCGAAATAGCCGTTCGAAGCGACCCAAAGGGCGTTCGGACCGGAAATAGCATCGGTGTCGGGCGCTCCGGTCTTACGGATACTTGCCTTATTCCCCGTATAGGTAGTCTGAGCGGTTACACCCGAACCATCGCGGAGATAATCGTTGAACTGAGCCACATCCGTATTTTCACTAACGGGATTCGTACCGAAGTTTTCGAAGAGAATATCGCTCGACGCAATCTTTTGTTTTACAGTGACGGTCTTCGTATTCGTTCCGTCGGTTACGGTCAGCGTACCGAGGGTAACCTCGGCATTCGTCTCATTGGCCTTCGACGCCGTAATCGTCACGGTGCCGTTCTGCGAACCCTTGTCGGGATCGAACGTAAAGCCGTCGCCCGAAGCTTTGGCAACCGTCCAATCGCCGTTGCTGGTGACTGCGAACGTTCCGGTGGAACCGGCTGCCGCGTTAAGACTGACGGTTTCGGGATCAACGGATAGGATGGGATCGTTCGAAACGAAAGCGGCCACATCCGACGGTTTGGTCGGAATCAGCTGGATATTGTTGAAATTCTGTTCGGCGGTACCGAGCATCGGACCGGTAGCAGCCTTAATATACAGCATTCCGAAATCGGGAGCGTCGGTGGCTGTGGCCATGTAGCTCTGGACCGTCGTCGAAGAGGGACCGTCGAGTACGACTTTGCGCTTGGCACCGGTAGCCCAAGCCTCGCCGACATAGGCCGACTGCGGCGTAAGGTCGTTCACACGCACGTACTGGCCCTGATAATTACCCGAATTGAACGTTGCGGCGGAAAGCGACGGGATAACAAGCTCGACCGGATCATCGTCCGATACGGTTACCGTCACGCCCTTCAACTCACGCAGATTCCCGAAGGGAGCGTATTCGGCGCCGGACAGTTCGAGCGTGACTTTCTTGCCTACGGGATAGTTTACGCTGTTAGCCTTGGTGAACTCCTTCGTATCGTAAAGGACGATAGCCGAGTTGGGCAGCGAGATGTTATCGCCGACATAGAGTTTACCGAAATTATTGCCATACTCGTTATTGGCCAGAATGACCGCTTCGATGGATGCCTTGCTGTATCCCAGAGGAACGGTGTTGCCGCTCTCCACGCCTGCATGGGTATCCTTGATGAAAGCGACCAGTTCGCTGACTGCGCCGGCCACGGGAGCCTCACCCTGCTGGATGGTAACCGTCTTGGTGAAATAGGCGCCGTAGGAGTTCTTGAGCTGGAAACTCAGCGTTGCCGTACGGCTCTCGTTGCTTGCGGGGATCGAGAATTCGACCTCGGTCGTACCGGCTTTTCCATCGGTCGCGGAAGGCGTCACCCAGTCTGCGCCCGATTCGAAAGCGAGCGTCCACGGACGATTGCTTTTCACCGTAACGGCAGACGCACCTTCGGCCACGCCCTCGGCGGAAAAGGTCAATGCTTCGGGAGCAACCTCAAGATAAGGCATCCCGTCGTCATCGTTATCATCCACACACGATGTAAACGCCGTCGCGGCGATCAGGAACATCGCACCGAACAATAACCTCAAAAGGTTTAACTTTTTCATAGAAGAGTTGTTTAAAATTGATTAAAAACTTTTATTTTATTTCTAAAAAAACTTACGATTCCTTACATAATGGTAATATTATGCCTCAAATTTAAAATTATTTTCCGGACCGGCAAAAGCATAAACGCCTTTTTTATATTACGATTAGGTTAATTAGCGGACATCGGCGTCCAATGCGGACACCATCGGAGACAAAAGCCCCGGAATACGCACGTTTCTGCATATTCCGGGGCTAATAGTCTTTCGGGATCAACGGATGCGGTCGGCAGCGCGCACCATCAGTTCGTCACGGAAAACCGCACGTGCGGCGAGGTATGCGAAAAGCAGGCAAACCAGCGGCAGCACGACGGCAGGTTTCAGCACCTGCGTATGGAACGTCTGTTCCGCAAACACCCGGTAACTGAGAAAGTAGTACACGCCTTCCTTTTCGCCGGAGCCGTCTACGCTGTCGGTGAATACGGTGTAACCTTTATCAGAAACCTTATCCGTTTTCACACCGGCATCTAAGTTGCCCCATGTGCGGACAACTTTCAGTCCCATTTCTGCGGCATCTTCCAGCACTGCATCTACGCTTTCCTTCGGCTTGAAGTTCAGGTAGTAGTTATTGGTGCCGGCATAGTAGAATGTAGAGCCATCCAGCATGAACTGGGTGCCGTTGGTGGTAACGAATCCGCTGCGGGTATCAGCTGCATTTACGGTAAATGATGATGCAAACGGCATCATTACGGTGCTGCAGCCGAGAACGACACTGCTGATTGCTGCGATCCATTTCTTCTTCATTTTGGTTCCTCCTCATAACAATTCCAAAAGAGCGTTATCCCTGTTGATGTATAAATTCCAGATTC
>OGRK01002058.1_pt1 | contig 11068 bp, 5 predicted proteins | sample 1553471 | NCBI WGS metagenome assembly OGRK01 (sample SAMEA2580080, study PRJEB22360) | human gut metagenome | biome: human gut; feature: human-associated habitat; material: faeces | place: Denmark | collected 2008/2010
CCGTACGGCCCCCGCAGCCGGTCGTTCCGCTGCCCGTACCGGAACGGCCCGTACAGCCGTCATTCGCATTCGAGTTTTACGGCACACCCTGTACGGTATCGCTCGATGCAGGCCATCATTTCACATTGCGAAATATCGATGAAAATGAGGTGGCCGATGCGTGGACACGATTGTCGTCGGATGCTTATCTCACGATCGTCGCCGAATGCCTTGCATGGCGCGACCGGCTGCGTCTTTGCGACTGGGGTTACATGCGTTTGGTCGAATGTATGGCAACCGCATTTTTTTCAGATTCGGAACGGAACGAAGCTCGTCTGTTGCAAATGTATATTCTGACTCAATCGGGATATAAAGTGCGTATTGCCCGTACCGACGACCGGCTCGTGTTGTTGTTGCCCTCCGAAGACGATATATATGAAATGCCCTTTTTGACCGTCGACGGACACCGCTATTACGTGGCAGACCCAACCGTACGGCAGCAGTCGTTTCACGTTTTCGACCGTGAATTTCCGAAAGAACGGTTTTTCTCATTGCAGATTACTACAGAACCGTTGTTGGCGATTCGTCCTTCAGAACCGCGTCGGTTCGCATCAGAACGTTATCCCGACGTTTCGGCTATCGTTAAAACCAACCGTAATTTGATCGACTTTTACGACGAATACCCCCGTATCGGATGGGATTTATATTCTCGGTGTTCGTTGAGTGCATGGGCAAAGGAGCAGTTGTATCCCGTTCTGCGCCGGTGTATTGCCGGAAAATCGAAATCGGAGGCTGCCAATATGCTGATCGATTTCGTACAAACGGCTTTCGAGTATAAAACAGATGAGGAGCAATTCGGGTACGAACGACCGCTTTTCGCCGACGAAACGCTCTATTACCCTTATTCGGACTGCGAGGATCGCGCGATTCTCTATTCGATTTTGGTGCGCGACCTGCTCGGATTGGACGTCGTGTTGCTCCATTATCCGAACCATCTGGCTACTGCGGTATCTTTCGGTGAAGAGATTGCAGGAGACTATCTTATGCTTGACGATCGTAAATACCTTGTTTGCGATCCTACTTATATCGGAGCGCACATCGGAAACGCCATGCCGCAGTTCAAACAAACGGCAGCTAAGGTTATTCGCATTCATTAAACAATATAAACACAAGGGATGGCAATACTATCCCTTGTGCTTTTAGCTTAAATGTGAGTTGCTTATATTCATTAATACGCTGGGCTGCTACACTCTTGCCGGAGGCTTTTGGGCTTTCGTATCCCAGAGTACGGGAGAAATGGATAACTTGCAACTGAATTGCGAAATCGTGCCGTTGATCGTGATACGCCCTATATTGGGGACTTTGCCATTCTGCGCGGATTGACGTTTCAGATAGAACAGGACTTTGAAAGTGCTTTTTGCCAGAACTCTAATAACTTTAAGGTTAATACGTTGAATAGAGTTATTTATTGTTGGTGAATCCAACGCAATAAGCTGAAAAACAATACTATATTAAAAGCTATTTGGAAATAATGCGGTAATGATTTAGTAACGTAATTCCGGTTTCTGTTGGCTTTTCGATGGCTTTAGTTCGGCTTCGACAGCGAAGTCCGTCCCTCTCTGAATCTATTGTTTTCAACCTTCTTGCCCCAATTCGTTTTAATTTTCAGTTTTTATTCTTATCTTTGTCGTAGAAGAGTTGTTTGAAAGCATGAGAAATACAGTGTTTCTGAACACTTTCCTTTTTCTTATCCGTTAGCTTATCTCAGGCGAGTCCTTCATAATCTGCTTGTAGTCAATTAAACATCCTCAGACTACATCAAAGATACGAAAAGTCGAGCGCAGAAGCAAGCGTCAGCTTGATTATGCCGAGACGAAGTATCTAAGGCCAAGCCAAAAATAGCAAAATGTCGCAGCCGACCGCTATTCGACGTCGCATTCGTATTGCAGGATCGACGCCAGTCGGTTGCCCGACGCAGCTGACGTATGGGTCGCAATGCCCAGATAGAGCTTCCGCCCCTGTTTGAGCTGCATCCCCTCGCCTTCGCAATAGCAGTTCTTCGCATCGAGCAACGTGCTCAGGCTCGGGAAGTCGGAGCAGGCGGCCACCCGCGTGCGGGGGCAGACCAGTTTGCCGGTATAGTCGAACACGGCCACATAGGCCACCGAACCGTCGTACAACTCGCCCGTCTGCTGGATCGCCTGTCCTTCGTACCAATAAACGTAGTCGCCCCACACGGCCTGTCCCTGGTGGCTGTACGAATAGACCTGGTGCGTCTGGCCCGTATTGAGATAGCTGGGCAGACGGAACGATCCGAGCGGCGTCAGGCGGTTGAGATTGCGTACCTCGACCGAGGTCGTCTCGGTCTTCTTCTCGGTGACGCCCTCGGCAGCCGTTTCACCACCCCACGTGCGGGTGATCTCTACCGTCTCCTTGCCGAGCGCCAGCACGGCGTCGAGGTCGTAGATCACATTGTGGCGCATGTCCGTCGTGCGGCAGCCGATAAGCAGACGGCGGTTCACAAAGTCGATCGAAGGTTGCACGTCGCGCACCGTCCACGTCGTACCCGCGGCGTCGACATACTCGCTCATGTAGAACGTGTCGCCGGCGTAGTGGCTCAGCACCGCGCCCTTCTGGTAGCGGATGCGCGAGAAGGTGAGGTTGTTGGTGTAGTCCGTTCCCGAAAGCGTACCGTTGGAGTTCACCCACACGTAGTCGCCGTCGTCGGCCCGCTCGGCCACGAGCAGCGTGCCATGACCGAACCATTGGAGTTTCATGTAGTCGTCCGACGGGGCTTCGTTGCGTTTCTGGCGTCCCAGCGCCACCATCCACCTGTTGCCGGTCTTCGTGTCGCCGACGCTCTGCGTGTAATAGATGTAGCCGTTCTCGTCGTAAAAGTCGAAGCACTGCATGATCGTTCCCTTGTAGGGCAGCTGATTGCTCGAAAAGATCATCTGCTGCGACAGCCCCTCCGACAGGGCCGCCGTCGGATCGGGCAGCGACGAGGTGCTCTCCACCACCGAAACCAGGCACCGCGCCAACCGGTTGTCGCCGTAGAAGGCGCGTACCTCGGTCGAACCGGCACTGACGCCCGTCACCACTCCCGACTGGTCGACGGTGGCCACCCGTTCGTCGACCGATTTCCATTCGTATTGTACGTCGTCGTAGAAGGGATCGGAGATCGGCACGAGACGGTAGCTCTTCCCGATACCGAGCGTGATGCTGTTGGGTTCGAAACGCAGGGAGTACATCACGAGCTCCTTGTCGTCGTCGCTGCAACCGATCGCTGCGAAGAGCGTCGCCAGCAGCAAAACCATGCGATTGATCGTTTTCATCGTTTTATATCTGGTTTTTTCATTCGACGTTACCGGACGGAGCGGAACCGGTCCGCTCCGCCCGGACGTTTGTTATTCGGGAAGCGACACCTTGACGATCCCTTTGAGCCGTTCGGAGCCTGTCTTGGAGATGGTGTAAGTAGTGGCCGAAGCGTTCAGGCGAATGTCGAGCGAGACGCGCAGACGCACGTAGAACAGGCCGTCGGTCACGGAACACCCTTCGACGGGGAAGGTATAGCTGGCCCAACCGCATGCAGGCGTCTTGTCGTTGGGAAGCGCCTGGTCGGTCATCACCGTATAGTGCGCCGGCCCCGTCGACCCGTCGACTCCCGTGACGGTTTCGGCGCCTTCGGCCAGGAACCAGTTCGTCCCGTCGGCCGAATACTCCAACGCATAGTAGCGTGCGCCCGACCCCGAACAGCCGACGGCCGCCTCGAAAGCGATGCGCGTTCCCTCTTTGAGGTTCTTCACAGGGAAGGCCATGAGCCAATAGTCGTCCTTCTGCAACCCCTTCATGTAGCAGTGGCCTTCGCCGTAGCCCCAACCGCTGGCCGAGCAGACGACGGTGAGATAGCCGCCGCGATCGCTCCAATCGAGATACTTGTGGTCGGTCGAAGGGGCAGAATCCTCGCAGGGATACTGCGAACCGGCTCCCCAACTGTAATTGTGCGGATCCGCCATCAACGTCGGTTTGCTCTCGGACGAAAAATCCCACCAGACGGGGAATCCGCCGACGATCGACGAGGGATCGGCCACGACGGTACTCTTGACCGTGCCTTTCGACTCGCCGTCGACGAGCAGTTCGAAGAAGACTTCGCCCGTCTGCGCCGGCACGCCGGTCACAGGCATCGTAATCGTGCCGCTGCCCTTCTGGAACTTATCGAACGTGCAGTCGGCCGCCACGAGTCCCTCCGAAGCGCCCGTCATCCGGCAGCTCAGAGCAACGGATTCGTCGCCGTTGGCGTTCGCATAAGCGAGGATCAGCGTGAAATCGCTCTCGACACCCCGCACCAGCGTGCCCGCCGACGAGAGTGCTCCGTAGGCGAAGTCGCAGGCACCCTGCGTGATATGGATAGGATAGGCGTGTCCGGCGAAATCGATATAGATCGTACCCGTGCGCTCGCCGCCCCGGTTGTAGGCCACGCCGACCGTAATGAAGTCCAATTCGCCGTTGCCGACGCCGCTGTCGGGCGTGACGGCGATCCAGTCGTCGTTGCCGTCGTAGTCGATGCTCCACGCGCCGTCGCATTGGAGGCTCTGCTCGACCGTCTGTTCGTTACAGTCGAAAGTAAGGTAATCGTTCTCGCGGGCGAAAAAGGGATCGTCGTCGGAAGAACACGCCGCAAAGAACGCAGCCGAAGCGGCGACCGCCAGCCCGATTTTATGGAATAGGTTCATGGATGTTCGGTTTTAAGGATTAAACGCAGACTACCATTCGGGGTTTTGCGTGAGGTTGGGATTCTCCTGCAAAGCGGTAGTCGGAATCGGTTTTACATACTTATAGTCGTGCCACTTGCGCTCGATGGCCGTAGCGGGCAGAATATTGCCCGACGTACCCTGCGAAAGCTTGTGCCCCGCTTCGGAAGCGCCGTCGATGAAAAGGATTTTGAGCGGCGACTTGTTGTTGGGGTCCGACGTGACGATGCAGTCGTTGACGCCGTCGCCGTTGAGGTCGATCGGTGTCTCCGACGCCGCGATCCAGATGCCTTTCCACGGCCGCGCGAACAACTCGCCCTGATGCCAACGGATGATGTCGTCGTAACGTACGTTTTCCATCGTAAGTTCGATGCCCCGTTCGCGGCGCACCTCCAGGATGAAAGGATCGGTCACCTGATTCTGGAAATACTCGACCATGTAGGGATCGGCCGTCGTGGGATAGATGCTCGTCACTCCCGCACGTTCGCGCAGCGGCTTGATCGTCTTGTTCCACACTTCCTCCGACATTTCGTTCAGTTCGGCCTTCGCTTCGGCATAGTTGAGCAGCACCTCGGCGTAGCGCATCAACGGCACGTCGTTGTCGCACTTGGAGGTGTTCGTATCCTTCGACGAATCGTCGGTGAGCCACTTGATCGGTTGATAGCCCGTTTTCGAGAAGGTCACGTCGGGAGCCCACTGCGTCGTGCCGCCGTCGCGCGTGAAACCCGGCGTGCGGATCGTCTGTGCGAGACGGTAGTCGCGATCCGTGCACTCGGCCACGAGGTCGAGGTCGTCGTAATCGGGATACTTGCTCGTGAAGGGCGTACCGTCGGTCATCAGATAGGTGTCGATGAACTGCCGCGTGAAGGCGTAGTTGGCGTGCTGCGGATTGACCATGTAGTTGTTGATCGCATAGGTCACCTTCAAATCGATGTCGTAGTCGCGCGCCCAGATGAATTCGTCGGTATAGACGCCGCAGGCATCGGCGTTGGTGAACATGTCGCGATACTGCGTCTGCCGCTTCGCAGGGTCGTCCGTGAGTTTATAGACGCCGTCGCCCATGATCGCCTCGCAGGCCTTGACGCACTCGCCGAGATAGAACCGGCTCTCGTCCTTCGTCCACGCCCGTCCGGTCGACGGGTCGACCGCGTGGTACTTGCGCATCGTCCCTTCGTAGAGGCAGAAACGCGCTTTAAGAGCGAGGGCCACGTAACGGTGGATGTACGACGCGCGCACCCTGTATTTGTCCGAGGTCAGGCAGTAGGTGCAGGCGTAGTCGAGATCTTCGAGGATTTTGGATGCGACGAATTCACGGTTGTCGCGATCCTTGAAGAGCGCCTCCCTGTCGGTCGCGTCGATCGACGTGTCGTACCACGGAACCGCCCCGAAGGTCTGCACCTTGTCGATGTAGAACAGCGCGCGGAAGAAACGCCCCACGCCCTCGTAATGGTCGAGGATCGCGTCCGAAGCCACCGCATTGCGCATATTGTCGAGATAGTAGTTGATCGAACGCAGCTGCGACCAGTTGCTCGTCGTCCAGTTGGTCGCGTCGTCGGCCGAATAGTTGTCCATGAAATAGGCGGCCTGACCGTCCCACGAGTGCGTGTCGGCATTCTTGTCGCCGTCGACGAAGCTCTTGATCGCCGTGGCGAAGCTGCGGATGAAACCGTTGGTATAGATTTCGAGCGACGATTCGTCGGTAAAGTAGTACTCGCTCTCGATTTTGTTGGGGTTCTCCTGCGTCAGATAGTCTTCGCACGAACAGAGAGCCAGCGCACCGATCAGAATTGCGATATGGTTTTTCATTGTATAGTCCTCCTTGCGTTAGAATGTGATGTTGACCCCGACGGTCACGCTTTTCAGGATCGGATAGGTGTATCCGTCCGCTGCGGATGCGAAGTCCGAGTCGTAGGACAGCCCTTCGGGATCGAAGTTGGGAGCGTACTTGTGCAGCGGCGTGAAGGTGAAGAGATTTTCGGCGTTCACGTAGATTTTCAGCCCTTGCAGCCGAATGGCCGAACAGATGTGCTTCGGGAACGAATAGTCGAGCTGGATATTCTTCACGCGCAGGTAGGCCGCGCTCTGGATGTAGCGCGTATTGGGGATTTCGAGCAGACGCGTCCAGTTCTTCGTCCCGTTCGACTGGTAGGTCGTCATGCGGGGCCAGTAGGCCGTATCCCAGTTGTTGCGCTCGGCGCTGTACATGTCGTCCGTGTAGTTATGGATGCTCGGTATGAGCGCGAAGAACGGCCGGCCGTATTTTCCCCAGAACATGCCCGCATCGGAACCCGGATACCAGTCCCGCGCGCCGACGCCTTGCAGGAAGACCGACAATCCGATGCCGTTCCAGCGGGCTGAGAGATTCACGCCGTAGCGGTAACGCGGCGACTGGTTGCCGATGATGCGCAGGTCGCCGTGGTCGTCGAGGCGGTTGCTGCCGTTGTCCACGACGCCGCTCTCGTCCAGGTCGGCGAATTTCAGGTCGCCGGCGTTCCACGACTTGTTGTCGCCGCTCCAGAAGGTCTTCTCCTGTGCCTTGAGACCCCACTCCTGCGCCTCCTCGTCGGTGGCGAAAAGCCCTACGACGTGGTAACCCCAGATCTCACCCAGCTCCATGCCTTCGTAGTAGGCGTTGGCGTAGAGCGTGGGCAGGGTGTTCGACTTGCTGGTGTATTTGGTGATGATCGACTTGCTGTCCCAGAGCGAGAGGCGCACGCTGTAGTTGAAGGGTTTGTTCGCCACACGGAAACTGTCGGTCCAGCCCAGCGAAACCTCGAAACCGCGGGTGCGCATGTCGGCGTTGTTGCCGTAGGGCGCCGAATAGCCCGTCACGGCCGGCAGCTCGGCTCCGGTGACGAACATGTCGGTCGTCTCCTTCTGGTAGATGTCGCCCACGAAGCTCAGGCGGTTGTTCAGCAGGTTGACGTCCAGTCCGAGGTTGATCGTCGAGGAGGTCTCCCACGTGAGGTTTGCCGGCAGCACGGACGAGGGCGCCGAGGTGTAGGTGCGCTGGCTGCCGTCGACGATCACGCCGGCCTTGTTGAAGTCCAACAGCTCCATGTACTTGTAGGGCGAGACGTTGCCGTTGCCGGCCTTGCCGATCGAGAAACGCCATTTGATGTTGTTGATCCAGGAGATGTCCTTCATAAAGTTCTCCTCCGACATCCGCCAGCCCACGGAGGCCGACGGGAAGAAGCCCCAGCGTTCGTTGCTCGGGAATTTCGAGCTGCCGTCGTAGCGGCCGCTCAATTCCGCGAGGTATTTGCCCTTGTAGGCGTAGCTGGCGCGGTAGAAGATGCCGACGAACCCCCAGTCGTAGCTGTTGGCGTCCTCCAGGACGTAGTCGATGCCGTTCATCAGCGAGTAGTTGGGTTTGCCGTCGACGATGAATCCGTCGCGGCCCATGCGGGTGTTGCGCGCCCGCTTGTGTTCGATGTTCCATCCGGCCATGACGTTCAGCGAGTGGTCTTCGGGCAGCCGCGGGGTGAACGAGAGGTTGGCGTTGCCGCTGTGGTACTCGATCTGCGTCTCGGTGGTGCGCATCGAGCTGCTCGCCGGATAGGAGATCTGGATACCCGGACCGTTGGAGTAGGTGACCTGCGAGATCACGTCGTTCTGGCGCGAGTGGTTGAACAGGTAGGAGTAGTCGGCTTTGGCCACCAGCACGTCCTTGATCAGGTCGATGGTCACGACGGTCGTGTTCTTCATGTCGAACTTGAGGTTGTCGCGGTAGGAGTTGCCCTCGGCCATGTTGGCGTAACCCGTGTAGACGGCCGCCGCGGTCCACGTCCCGTCGGGGTTGGTGACGCGGGTGATCGGGAATCCCTGGTGTTCGAGGTTGCGGCGCACCAGCAGGTTCTGCGCATAGGTCGTCGGCTGGTGGTAGCTGCGGCGCACGAAGTCGGTGTTGTTCTCCACGGTCAGCCATTTGGTGATGTTGACCGTACCTTTGGCCCGGGCGTTCAGCTGGCGGAATTTCTCGTCGCCGACGCGGTAGATGCCGTCCTGCTCGTAATAGCGGGCCGAAGCGATGAAACTGGAGGTTTTGCCGCCGCCCGAAATCCGGATGTTGTGCTGGTGGGCCGTGGTCGATTTCTTGTAGAAGAGGTCGTACCAGTCGGTGTTGCGTCCGTAATACTGGTATTTGCCGCTGGCGTCGAGTTCCCATTCCAGATAGCTCCGGTCGGGGTCGTTCATGCGTTTTTTGTACTCGTCCTCCCAGCTCTGCGTCCAGGGAAAGAAGTTGTTGATGCCCGTCGGCAGATGGTGCGAGTAGCCCACGTAGGCGGTCATGTAGTTGTCGTACCAGGTCTGGCTGTCGGTCTCGTATTTCGGGCGTACGGTCTCGCTGATGATCGAAACGCTGCCGCTGTAATCGACCGAAATCTTATCCTTGCGGGCGCTTTTCGTCGTCACCAGCACCACGCCGAACGCACCCCGGGCGCCGTATACGGCCGTCGAGGAGGCGTCCTTGAGCACCGAGATGCTCTCCACGTCCTCGGGGTTCATCGCCGTCAGGTCGCCCTCCACGCCGTCGATCAGGCAGAGCGCCGATCCGCCTGCGCCGATCGACTGCGTGTTCGCACGGATGTTGATCGACGCCGAACGGCTCGGCTTGCCGTCGGCCATCGTGATGTTCACGCCCGGAATCTGGCCCTGGATCGACCGAAGCAGATAGGCGTTGGGGCGGTTTTCGAGCACCTCGCCCGAAATGTTCTCCACGGCCCCGACGATGTTGCGCCGCCGTTGGGTTCCGTATCCCACGACGACGACCTCGTCCATCAGGTTCTGGTCCTCGGTCAGGACGACCTCCAGTTTGGTGCGGGTTCCGACCTTGACGCGCTGGCTCTTGTAGCCCAGATAGGAGACGGCCAGCATGTCGTCGGGTTTGGCCTGAAGCGTAAAGGCTCCCTGCGCATCGGTCGAAGTGCCCTGCGTGGTGCCTTCGATGAGGATGGTGACGCCTGTGAGCGGCTCACCCTGTTGGGATTTCACGGTTCCGGACACGGCCTTGCTTTGGGCGAGGACCTGTCCCGTCGCCAGCATCAGGAGGATGAAAATTCCCCCCCCCCGAGATTTTCCGGCGGATTGCGGATCGGTAGTTAAAAAGATTCATATACGAGGTTCTTTGAAGTGTTTGGGTCAGAGTTCGGTGTGTTTCGGGGCGCGGGTCGTCGTCCGGACGATGCAGTCGCGCAGCCGGGTCAGCTGTTCGGGCGTGGCGGTCAGCCATCTGTGCCGTCCGTCGGGACCGGGGGTGAAATTCGTGAATCCTTTGTCGTCGACGGCGACGGTTCCCGGCTCGATTTCCGCGAAGCATTCGGGATGGAGCAGGTAAACCACCGACAGCAGGTCCCACGACGCGCGGTCATAGGGCATCTTGTGGTAATTCTTGTAGCCCTCGACGACGGGATGGAGTTTCGCCCAGCCGAAATCGTTCTCGATGGCCGCACCGGGATACATGACCTGCTTTCCCAGCTCGAAGGGGTTCTGCACGATCGGCGTGTCCCATTCGGCGAAGAGTTTCCGCATGGCGGGGATGTCGTTGACGACGTTGAACTCCGCGCGCTGCTTCTCGCCGTAGCTGCCCGCCATGATCGAGAGCGCCTTCACCTTGCGGGCCACCAGTTCGCGGCCCGTGAGGGGCGAGATGTCGTCGGCCGGGCTGTCGAGGAGTTTTGTCAGTTCGGTCGCGAATCCTAAAGAAAGTACGGTTACCGAGCGGTCGGGCTGCGCGGCCAGCGTGCGGCGGTAGAGCGTGACGGGGTCTTCGATCTGTTCCGGGGTCTTGCTCCGGGCGAAGGCCGGGGAGCCGTCTTCGCGGGTCATCGCGCACACCGCCGCCGTGTAGTCGGGAGCGTGGTCGTTGAGCACCGGGGTCGGCGACTGCGCCAGCGGAATGTCGGGGTAGCCGTACCACGTGTTGAGGATGTCGATGTAGTCGGTGGCCGTCGGGCTGAGTTTGTGGTTGCCGATGGCGAGCAGGTCTACGCGTCCGTCGTCCATCGCCTTGTAGATCAGGTCGAAGGCCAGTGCGTCGTCGATGTCGTTTCCCATGTCGGTCTCGACGATCAGCCGGATCGGTTCCGGTGTTGCGGCTGCGGGTCGGGAGTCGCAGGCCGTACCCGCAAGCAGCAGGGCGGCCGCTGCGGGGAGCAGTGAGGTTTTCATTTCGGATTCGGGTTTTTAGTTGCCGCCGGAGGCGATGATCGAAGCCAGTCCGGCGATGAAGAAGAGGAACATCACGGCCAGCAGCGTGTTGGTTTTGCGGTCGGCGCCCTTGAACTCCTTCCAGATGAAGACGCCCCACACGGCGGCGATCATCGGCGCGCCCTGTC
>OGRK01002061.1_pt1 | contig 11053 bp, 10 predicted proteins | sample 1553471 | NCBI WGS metagenome assembly OGRK01 (sample SAMEA2580080, study PRJEB22360) | human gut metagenome | biome: human gut; feature: human-associated habitat; material: faeces | place: Denmark | collected 2008/2010
TTTTTTCCTTCATAGAGATACCTCCCTGACACTTTATTATACTGTATCAGAGAGGCTTTCTCAATCCATATTGAAGAATAGTAACGGAATAATGGGCGGTTGTCTATCAAATTCTTGTGTGTTACTTTACCGCACATGAGCATTATCACTTGTGCTGATAGTATCCAGATAATTCTTTTCTTTTCCATTTGCAGTCAGATACTCAGAGAAGGAATAAGGATATATATTCATGATGACAAAACGGCCGCCCAGTGTAGAAGCAATTTCGCTGCTGAGCATTTTGCTGATACATTATGTAGGATTTGCCGGTTCTTCTGATGCCGACAAAACAATAGTTTATATTTTCTTCCAGAGGATAGTGTCTAACGATTATTGGGTTGTTTAGGTAAATATCCTTCTGATCAACCATGATCTGCTTTACCTGCAAGAAACAAATACTCATAAAAGTGTACTGCAAATGGAGTTGCAACAGCAAACTTTGAAGTTCAGACAGCAGATACAACAGCAGTTTCACCGAAAACCGGAGATAACGGTCAGGCAGCTTTGTGGATCACACTTCTCATTCTTTCCTGTGGAGCATTGACCGCAGTTGGAATCAGAAAAAAAGTAAGATAAGCAAAAAATAAAAGCGAAATGAACGATAGCATGAGCTATAAGAAAAACCTATAACACCCACAAGGAATCTTCTATAACTAGAACAATTGACAAACCATGACCACATAGTTATAATCACAAACATAAATTAATTCCTATAAAACATATCAAAAATATATGAAATAAAGAAGGGAGAAAATCATATGAAAACAAATACGATTGTAAAGAACAAAAAACAGATGTGCTGCTGTTGTATGTGCTGTATGGATGAATACGGTTTTATTTTCATATGATTTATGCACCTGAGTGTTTTGGAAAAAGAAGAAGCAGGCAGTTGTGATAAACATATGACAACGACCTGCTTCTTTCTTTATGTGCGTACTCTTTAGAATTAACGTATGAAAGTGTATGAGAGAAAGATGCTTAAAAGTAGAAATAGATAATTGCGAAACTCGTGAAAGAAGAGTAGGAGGAGTTTCACAATTTTCTAAAGAGTAGAAAAATGAAGAGGAGAAAACATTGTGAAACAGAGTTTAGTAAAAAAATTAACAGCAGGAATTCTTACAGGAGCATTAGCAATCAGTGTAACAGCGTGCGGTGGAAATAGCGCAGATACAAATAATGCATCCACAAATGCAGACGTCAGTGCAGAAACAGAGAACAGTGGAGATGTCACCGTGATCAATGCAGTGACCGGAGGTTCGCCAAAGCCTTACATTTCCGTGGAGGAAGATGGAAGTTATTCAGGATATGATATCGAAGTATTACAGGCAGTATTTGACCGGCTTCCACAGTACAGTCTGAATTTGCAGACCGCAGAATTTGATGCGATTTTCTCAGGACTTACCGCTGGTAATTATCAGATTGCGGTCAATAATTTCAGCTACAATGAGAAGAGAGCGGAAAGTTACTACTATTCTTTCCCATATGATGAGATTAAATATGTATTTGTTCAGAGGGCAGATGATGAACCACTCACTTCTTTACAGGATGCCGCAGACAGAGGTTACAAGATTGAGGCAGGTGCCGGAGTGAATGTCACGAATGCCATTGAAAAATGGAATGAAGAAAATCCGGAATCACAGATTGAGATTATTTACACAGAGGCAGATCTCTCGGTTGTATTTGAACATATTCAGGACGGAACAAGCGATTTCAGGGTAGATGACCTTCCAATTTACAACAGCTACATCGAAGAGTTTGGTTTTGACGGATTACAGAAAACAGAACTATCTGCTGATGAGACAGCAAAGTTTTCAACAGCACTGGATGCGTACTTCTTATTCCCGTTAAATGACGAGGGGGCAGCGCTTCGGGAGGATGTTAATAAGGTATTGAAAGAGTTACAGGAGGATGGCACATTAGAAGAACTTTCACAGAAATATTTTGGGGCAGATCAGGTTCCATCCGCAGATAAATTTGAAACACCGATCAACTAAGAAGAACGAAAAGCAGGAGGCAGAAAAATGGCAGAATTTGATTATGAAGTAGTAAATGGAAGAAAGATCAGAGTCCGTCTGGTAGAGACAGTTTCAGAGGTTGACGAGAACGGATATTTTCACAGACAGCCAAATCATTTTACAAAAGGATTCGGACCGGGCGAAAATCCGATAGAAAAAGGACGTTATCGTCTGGTCTGGGCAAAGCTGTGCCACTGGTCAAACCGTGCATCCATCGTGAGGGAGCTTCTGGGGCTGGAGGATGCCATCAGTGTCAATATGGTAGAACATGCGCCTCATGAAAAAAATCTTGGCTGGGAATTTGTATATGACGAGAACAACACAGATCCGGTTTTAAACATTCAGTTTTTGAGTGAGGCATATTATAAAGCAGATGATGATTATACCGGACGAACGACAGTTCCAGCACTGATCGACGTACAGACCGGAAAAGTAGTGAACAACGATTACAACAGACTGACCAACTATTTTGAAGTAAACTTCAGGGAATTTCATGGAGAGAATGCACCGGATCTTTATCCGGAAGAACTCAGGGAAGAAATTGATAAGTTAAATATCTGGTTATTCCATAATGTAAATAATGGTGTATACAAAACAGCATTTGCCCGCTCCAAAGAGGCATTCTGGAATGCTTACAATGCATTTTATGCAGCACTTGATATTCTGGAAGAAAGGCTCGGACATCAGAGATTTTTATTTGGAGATTATGTGACAGACAGTGATGTGAGACTTTATGTGACGCTGGCAAGACTTGATATCCGCTATGCATTCCAGCTTGGCCACACAAAACAGCGTCTCATTGATTACAAAAACCTGTGGGGATATGCAAGAGATCTTTACCAGATTCCAGCATTTAAGAACAACACGTACTTTAAAGATTTTGCAAATCCTTCCAATAAAAAAGCGGGACATCTTATGGAGACATTTAATGCAAGATTTTTAGATGAGATCAATTTTGATGCATACTGGGGAGCACCTGCAGACAGGGCACATTTAAGCAGTGATCCGGGTAACAAATTTAAAATTGGGAAGCGATAGGCAGGAGGCATATTATGGCAGAGTATATAGAAGTAAACGGCAGGCAGATCAGAGTCCGCCCGACAGAGACAGTAAGTGAAGTAGACAAATATGGCAATTTCCACAGACAGCCAAATCATTTTACAAAAGGATTCGGACCCGGGGAAAATCCGGTAGAGAAAGACCGGTACATTTTATTCTGGGCAAAAGGATGCCACTGGTCAAACCGTGCATCCATTACAAGGGAACTTCTTGGTTTACAGGATGCAATCAAAGTGGAAATCGTAGGCTGGGATGATGATGCTTACGAAAAACCTTTGGGCTGGGAATTTGTAAATTCGCCAGATCATATCAACCCGGAAACAGGAGCACAGTTTCTGAGTGAGCTTTATTACAATGCAGACCCGGAGTACACAGGCCGTGCAACAGTCCCTTCTTTTGTGGATTACAAAGAGAAAAAGGTAGTGAACAACGATTATCACAGGCTGACCAACTATCTGGAGGTTGATTTTAAGCCATTCCAAAAGCCGGATGCACCGGATCTTTATCCGGAAGAACTCAGAGAAGAGATCGACAAGTTAAACTGGTGGCTGTTTGAAAATGTTAACAATGCTGTTTACAGAGCACAGTTCGCACAATCCTTACAGGCTTTTTCCGATGCTTATGAGACATTTTTTGCAGGGTTAGATGCAATGGAAGAACGTTTAGAACAGCAGAGATTTCTGTTTGGAGATTACGTGACAGACAGTGATATCCGTTTATATGTGACACTGGCAAGATTCGATGTCGCTTATTCGAGAAACATTGGTCCATGCAAAAGGCGTCTCGTGGATTACAAGAATTTATGGGGATATGCAAGGGATTTATATCAGATTCCGGCATTTTACCACAACACGTATTTTAAAGATTTTGCAGCGAGTGTTGATCTTAGCAAGGCAGACCCGGATTACTGGGAGTCTACTTATTACGATATCGTGATTCCGGATACTGATTTTGATGCGATCTGGAAGACACCGTCCGGAAGAGAGCATTTAAGCAAAGATCCGGCAAATAAATTAAAAATTCCAAACGATTTTTATAAACCGTGGAACTAAGGGAGAAGCAAGGAGCGGAAGATGATGGAAGCAGTGCATGCAACAGAAGAATGGCAGAGAGCAGGAGTGCATTATATCAGAATACAGGCAATGTGTGTCGGGTTTGATATTCCACTCAAATACGAATTTGCGGATGACACAAAGGACAGTGAATACATTCTGGTTCACGAAAACGGATTTCCGGTGTCTACCTGCCGGGTACGGATCGATGAAGAAAATGCCGGTCATATCGAGCGTGTTGCCACATTGGAAGAGTACAGGGGAAAACATTACGGGGCACTTGGAATCAAGGCAGCAGAGCAGCTTTTGAAAGAGCGGGGTGTTACAAACATACGGATCAATTCCCGCGAGAAGGCACTTGGCTTTTATGAGAAGCTTGGATATACACCGGATTTTTCCACCCGCTCCGGTGAAGGAGAATTTGTGTGCATCATGACTTCAAAAACACTGTAAATTTCTACAGACAATTGTAGTGATAAAAACCGAAAACGAACGGAGAAAAAACTATGGCAAAGTTATTTGATTTTGAAGCGGTCTTAAGCCAGCTTCCGGAGATCTTAAAATATCTTCCGACAACTCTGATCCTTGCAGTCAGTTCCATGATCCTTGCACTTATCATCGGAATGCTCCTGGCATTGATCAAAACAAAAAATATTCCTGTGTTAAAACAGATCGCAGGAGTGTATATCTCGCTGATCCGGGGAACACCAGTGATCGTGCAGTTGTATATTGCATACTTTGGAATCCCGATGATCACAAAATACATATACCAGCAAAATGGATGGAATTATCAGAGTTCGACAACCTCCGGTTTTGTGTATGCGATCATCGCACTTTCTATCAATGAATCAGCGTATATCGCAGAGATTTTCCGGGGAGCTTTGGCATCTGTCAATGTCGGACAGATCGAGGCTGCAAGTGCGATCGGAATGACATATTTCCAGACGTTTCGCCGAATCATTTTTCCGGAAATGCTAAGCGTGGCGCTCCCGGGACTTGGAAATTCCTTTATTGGACTGATAAAGGGAACGTCCCTTGCGTTTGTCTGTGCAGTCGTTGAGATGACAGCACAGGGAAAAATCATTGGTGGAAGAACTTACCGTTATTTTGAAGTATATGTTTCACTTGCGATCATTTATTGGGTGATCACATTTGTGATCGAGCAGGGAATCAGGCTGATTGAGAAGAAAATGCAGATTCCGGATCAGGTGGCAAAAGTAGAGATATCCGAGGATGAGAGAGGGGTATAAAAATGTTAGAGATCAAAAACCTTTCCAAAAGTTTTCATGAGAATAAAGTATTAGACCATATTAATTTAAAAATTGAAAAAGGCGATGTTGTCGGAATTATCGGTCCTTCCGGTACAGGAAAATCAACCTTATTAAGATGTATCAACCAGTTGGAGATCCCGGAGGAGGGGGAGGCTGTTTTTGGTGGAAAAACGGTCGATCTTTCCAAGAAACACAAAGACAGCCTGGAATTCCGTAAGAGCACGGGCATGGTGTTCCAGAGATTTTATCTGTTTGAGAAAAAGACAGCGTTGGAAAATGTTATGGAAGGTCTTATGGTTGTTCAGAAAAAGAGCAAAGCGGATGCAAAAGCAATTGCTTTAAAAGAATTAGAGCGTGTTGGAATGGCATCATGGGCAAATCATTATCCAAAACATTTGTCCGGAGGACAGCAGCAGCGTGTCGCAATTGCCAGAGCACTTGCCCTAAAACCGGAATTACTCCTGCTCGACGAGCCGACTTCAGCCTTAGACCCGGAGCTTGTTGGTGAAGTACTTGAGACAATCAAAAATGTTGCGGCAGAAGGACATACGATGCTCTTAGTATCTCACGAAATGAACTTTGTAAGGCATGTTGCCAATAAAGTGATATTTTTAGATGGCGGTCATGTCGTGGAGTATGGAACGCCGAAGGAAGTATTTACCAATCCACAGAATGAACGGACAAAAGAATTCCTGAGAAAAATGCAGCTGCTGAATGAACCGGAATATGTAATATAATGAGCAGTGTTCATAATGTGAGGAATAAATTTGACTGCTTGCAGGCAATAATTTATTCCTTATATTATGAAGAGGGCGAATGCCTGACAGCCTGGAAAATCGCAGATTTTCCAGGCGTGCACTGCGGATTAGATTGTAGATTTTTCTGGCGTGCACTGCGGAATAAATCGCAGATTTTTCTGGCGTGCACTGCAGAGTAAATTAAATGTAGATTAAATAAATTAGAAAGAGGTACCTCATCATGGCATGGAAACAGAACATCATAGAAGATTTTAAACAACTGGTATCCTTTGATTCCATCAGTTTTCATGAGCGGAAGACCGCAGACTGGCTCATTGAGCGGCTACAGAAAATGGGATTTTCAGTAGAAGAAGATGACGCAGGTTCGCATTACGGTGGTGATACCGGAAATCTGTATGCCGTATTAGACGGAACATTGCCCGGAGATCCGGTTATTTTTTGCGCACATATGGATGTTGTAGAACCTGGAAGCGGCAAAAAATCTGTTTTGGAAAAAGACGGAACAATACATTCTGCCGGGGATACTGTGCTTGGTGCAGATGACATCAGTGGTATTCTGGAAATCCTCTATGGTGTACAACTTGTTCTTGACAGTGGAAAACCTCATAAAAAAATTGAAATCCTGTTTACAATTGGTGAGGAATTATATGTCAAAGGTTCGGATGTTTTTGACTATTCGAAAGTAACCGCAAAACAGGCGTATGTGCTTGATCTGTCCGGGGCGGTGGGAACCGCTGCAAGACGTGCGCCGTCTATCATTTCTGTGAGAGCTGAGATAAAAGGAAAAGCTGCTCACGCCGGATTTGAACCGGAAAACGGGATCCATGCGATTTTTGCAGCCGCCAATGCGGTCAGCCGCCTCTGCATGGGGCATGTGGATGAAGAGACGACATTTAATATCGGAACGATTCAGGGTGGAACAGCGACAAACATTGTGCCGGACTGCTGTGTGCTGACCGGAGAGATCAGAAGTTACGATCATGGGAAAGCGTTGGAGACAGTGCGCATGACGGAACGGATTTTCACAGAGGAGGCGCAGAAGATCAATGCCACGGCGGAGGTGACAAGCCAGATCCATCTGATTGCCTATGAGACACCACTTGAGAGCAAGTCAGTGACCGATTTTCAAAAAGCCTGTGAAATCTTAGGATTTTCCGGTGAACTTACAGGTACGTTCGGCGGAAGTGATAACAACAGTTTTGCAAAAAACGGAATCGAAGGGCTTGTTTTATCGAATGGAATGTATAATGCACATTCGACACGTGAATACACAACCGTCGACGATCTTTATAAAGGAGCAGAGCTGATCGGACAGCTTATTTTATTATAAAAAGAAATTTTGGTCGTATTCTGTTGAAGATTGTTGTTTTCGCATATAGCTATCTCGTGTAAGTTATGGTAAAATAACCACAGAGAGCGTCACGGAGGACGCAATAGTGGGAGGTAGCTCTTATGGATAAGAACAGCGAAAAAAATGTCAGGTTCCGCATAAATATTACATTGTTAATTGCGGTAGTTTTACTGGTTGCAGATTTATATGCAATGATCAATATGCCTCAGAAATTTATTATTCTGGCGATCATTACAGCATTGTTTCTGGTTGCAATCTATTTTTTGGTAGATTCCATTTCAATTTATCTGATGGCAGAAAAGAATCGCAAAGAAGAACAGTATGATAGTATTTTTAAATCAGAAAAAGCGTCTTATCTTTTATTGAGGAAAACATTTGATGATCTGTATGAACTCATTGAAAAAGGAAACCAGTCCCGGAAAGCAAATGTGGAGGATATTATCCACGCACAGAAAGCAGTAGCAAAGGTTTCCATTGGAAGAAGTAAAGAGAATGCAGATGCACTGATGAATTCCAATGACCACATCATGGAAAAGATTTCGATGTTAGAGGCTGTTTTATCAGACAATGTTTCGCATCCGGCACCGGAAACTAATAAAAATGACAGCGCATATGCACAGAATATTTTAGACAATCAGAATAAAATATTACAGCAGCTGGAAGTTTTGCAGAATACATTGAATACGATCGGAGCTGATGCAAAGATAGCAGCAGAGTCTGCAAAACAGAACTTTTTTACCGAGGAACGTATCTTGGCAGAAGAGAATAAAATTGAAAAAGAAGAACCACAGGTTCAGGAAGCTGCAGTTGAGGAGATCCCATCGGCTGCTGGAGAAGCAACTGTGATGGAAGAGACACCAATCGAAGAAGTTCCATCTGATATGGAGGAAACATCAATTGGTAAAGAAGAAGTTTCTTCTCCGGAGGAAGATTTATCCAAGTATGATGATATTATGGTAGATACTTTGACGGATTCGGATGATAATGTTCCGGTCGAGAAGATTCCATTGGAAGATGAAACTGTTGTAGATGATGAGCCGGCAATGCCTGATCTGTCAGATCCGAATAAGGTTATGACACCGGATGAGATCGCAGCATTGATTGCAAACTTATAATAGAAGAAAGACTTCGGTGTAAAGTAAAAAATAATATTTAAGAGAATAAAAAATCTGTCATACAAATGCAATTTTTGTATGGCAGATTTTTTGTGTAACAGGAAAAACGTTCCCGATCATTATTCGGCAGTGATTTTTACGATTTCTTTGATAACCGAAACAGCGGTATCCATACCTTCTACACTGATATGTTCAAACGGTCCGTGGAAACCATAGCCGCCGGTTCCGAGGTTCGGACAAGGAAGTCCCATAAAACTTAATCTGGCACCGTCTGTACCACCGCGGACTGGGCGGGAGACTGGTTCCAGACCAACGTTTTTGATTGCTTTTTTTGCAATTGCAACGACATATTCATTCTTTTCAATGACTTCCAGCATATTGCTATAGGAATGCTGAATGTTCAATTTTACAGTGTCTGCGTGATATTTTTCATTCATTTTTTGCTCAATGCCACGCAGGGTATCAAGACGTTTTTCAAAAGTGGCTTTGTCATGGTCACGCACGATATAATTCACTTTAGCGTGGGCGATGTCTCCGCTAAAATCAGTCAGATGATAAAATCCCTCTCTGCCTTCGGTGTGGGCAGGAGTCTCATTTTCAGGGAGAAGAGATGCAATCTCACAGCCGACAAGGGCAGCGTTGATCATAATATCTTTTGCTTCTCCAGGGTGGACATTGACGCCATTGATCTCAAAAGAAGCACTTGCGGCATTGAAGTTTTCATAGGCAACTTCGCCCTCGTAGTCGCCGTCAACGGTGTAGGCAAATCTGGCTTTAAAATAGTCAAGGTCAAATAAATCAGCACCGCTTCCGACTTCTTCGTCCGGTGTGAAGCCGATCCAGATGTCGCCGTGAGGTATTTTTTCTGTGATGATCTGTTCCACTGCCGTCATGATCTCGGAAACCCCGGCTTTATCGTCAGCGCCGAGCAGGGTTGTTCCATCTGTAGTGATCAGTGTGCGGCCTTTTAATGTTTTAAGTGTAGGGAAATCGGATACTTTCAGATAAGTGCCGCTTCCTTTTAAAAGAACATCATTGCCGTCATAATCCGGAATGATCTGTGGTTTGACATCTTTTCCGGAAAAATCAGGAGCAGTGTCCATATGGGAAATAAAACCGACAGCAGGCTTGTCAGCATATCCTTTCGTTGCCGGCAGCAGTCCGTAAACATAGCAGTGATCGGTTAAAGTGACTTTCTCTAAACCGAGATCTCGCAATTCCTGTTCTAACACTTTTCCTAACTCAAACTGTCTTTCCGAAGATGGAATCTGTCGGCATTCCTCGTCAGAAGTTGTCCAGTAAGAGACATATTTTAATAATCGTTCTTCAACACGCATGTGAAACCTCCTTATAAAATGGTGCCGTATTTATTTTGATATAAAATCAAGCCGGGCACACATAGTTATAAAATACCATAAAATAGTGAAATAGGAAATATTAGAAAAGGATTTCTTGACAATTGTGTATACATCAGTTACATTCAATATTGCAGATAGCAAAATCTTTTTTTCAAATAAGTGTTATAGTACGAGTTATTTCTGCCAGATCGGCATGAAATCCTAAAAAATTGTTAGATACAGATATTGAGGGCTTTCCGGAAACTTCGCAAAGAAAGAGAGGAAGGTTTGGGCGAGAAAGATACAACAGAAAAAATACTTGCAGATTATAATGATGTATTTGCAGACATCATAAATGGTCTGGTATTTAAAGGAGAACAGAAGGTAACACCAGAGTCCTTAGAAAATATAAGTACAAGATCTGTGTATAAAGGCAGGAAAAATAAACTGCATGAACAGGAAAGGGATATCGTCAAACTCTGGAAAGAGCGTGATATTGAATTTGCCATATATGGCATGGAAAATCAAACTTTACCGGAGAAATATATGCCGCTTCGTATATTAGGTTATGATGGTGCCTCTTATCGTAGTCAATTGCAGAAGAAAAGAAAAAGACCAGTTGCAGTATTGACAATTGTTTTATATTTTGGTACAGATAAGATGTGGGATAAACCAACGCATTTAAAGGATGTGATATACATTCCGGAGGGTTTGGGAGAGTATGTTAATGACTATAAAATCACAGTTTTTAATATTGCATGGTTGACGGAAGAAGAGATTACAAGATTTAAAAGCGATTTTAAAATTGTAGCAAATTTCTTTGTACACAAGAGAAAGAATAAAGATTATGTATCAGATGACAAAACAGAAATTAAACATGTGGATGAAGTATTAAAATTATTATCTGCTATGACGGGGGATGAGCGTTATGAAGAAATTCTGGCAGAGAAGGAGAAAGGAGAGTACAATACTATGGATACAGTAGCAGAACATCTTGTAAATATGGGTGAGGCAAGACTAGGAAAACTTATAAATCTTTTATTGCAAAATAATAGA
>OGRK01002079.1_pt1 | contig 10986 bp, 7 predicted proteins | sample 1553471 | NCBI WGS metagenome assembly OGRK01 (sample SAMEA2580080, study PRJEB22360) | human gut metagenome | biome: human gut; feature: human-associated habitat; material: faeces | place: Denmark | collected 2008/2010
ATATTTAACAGTGATACAGGAACTGTAAGTTCTGTAGAGATGTTTAAGTTCTTTGATAGAAATAATAATACATTAGTTCTCCGCCCGGATATGACGCCTTCTATTGCAAGAAGTGTGGCAAAGTATTATAGTGCCTGTGAATTTCCACTTCGTCTTTCTTACCGCGGGAATACATTTTTAAATAACAGAAGTTATCAAGGTAAGCTTACCGAGAAGACAGAGATGGGAGCAGAGCTTATTAATGATGATAGTCCGGAAGCAGATGCAGAGGGAATCATCATGATGATTGACTGTTTCCTTGCGGCAGGCCTTACGGATTTTCGTATAGATATCGGGCAGGCAGAGTTTTATAAAGGAATTATGGATGCGTTAGAAGCTTCTGAGGAAGTTAAGGAGCAGATTCACGAATATATCGAGAATAAGAATGCTCTTGGAATGGAAATTCTTTTATCGGATTTATCTATGAAAGATTGTTATCGTAACATTCTGCTTGAGTATAATGATTTATATGGTGATGTTACCATGCTTGAAAAGGCAAAGAAGCTTACGATAAATCCTCGTTGTCAGGCAGCAATTGCCAGACTAGAGGAAGTGTATGAAGTGTTAAAGCTTTACGGTTACGAAAAATATGTAAGTTTTGATCTTGGTATGGTGAACCATTTTGATTATTATACAGGAATTATTTTCCGGGGATATACTTATGGAACTGGAGATGCGATCGGAAAAGGTGGACGTTATGATAACCTTTTAGCGCAGTTTGGTAAGGAAGCAAGTGCTAGCGGATTTACCATTTTGATTGATGATGTACTATCTGCATTAAGCCGTCAGAATATCAGCATTTCCTTAAAAGAATATGCCTATTCTTTACTTCTTTATAAATCAGAGGACAGACAGAATGCGATTCCGTTAGTTGTAAAGTTAAGAGATGCCGGAGTGCGGACGGAACTCGTTTCCATGACAGAAGGAAAGACGTTAGAAGAATATCTTGCTTTTGGAAAGAATCAGGGAGCGGAAGGAATCCTCTATTTAGATGGGGGAAATGTAACCGTTTATGATATGGCTTCCGGAGATCAGGAGACAAAGACATTACAGGAATTCAGGGAGGAATATTAAGATGCGCTATTTAACATTTGCTCTGGCAAAGGGAAGACTTGCCAATAAAACAATGGATATGTTTGAAAAACTTGGTATTACCTGTGATTCCATTCGTGATAAAGAGACAAGAAAACTTATTTTTGTCAACGAGGAACTAAAACTTCGTTTTTTCCTTGCAAAAGGACCTGATGTTCCTACGTATGTAGAATATGGTGCGGCTGATATCGGAATCGTTGGAAAAGACACCATATTAGAAGAAGGACGTAATATTTATGAAGTTCTTGATCTTGGATTTGGAAAATGCAGGATGTGCATCTGTGGACCAAAAGAAGCGCATGATCTGTTACAACATCACGAACTGATCCGTGTGGCAACCAAGTACCCGCACATTGCAAAAGACTATTTTTACAATAAAAAACATCAGACCGTAGAGATCATTAAGTTAAACGGCTCCATCGAACTGGCACCGATCGTCGGACTGTCCGAGGTGATCTGCGATATCGTAGAGACCGGCTCGACACTCCGGGAAAACGGATTGACAGTGTTAGAGGAAGTGTGTCCGCTCTCTGCCCGCATGGTAGTAAATCAGGTGAGCATGAAGATGGAAAATGAGCGGATCACAAAACTGATCTCTGATCTGAAGAATGTGATCAATACAGAAAGGAATGCAGTCCAATGAGAATTTTAAAACTGACAAAAGAAACACAGAATAATATATTGGAGAATTTATTAAAAAGAAGTCCGAACTCTTACGGCGAATTTGAGAGCCGCGTCAATGACATTATCCAAAATGTCAGGGAAAAACGTGATGAGGCGGTTTTTGAGTACACATTAAAATTTGACGGTGCCACCATCGATCAGGACAATATCCGCGTGACGGAAGAAGAGATCAAAGAAGCTTATGAGCAGGTAGACCCAAAGCTTTTAGATGTCATCCGCAAGGCACTTGTCAACATCCGTGACTATCACGCAAAACAGAAGCAGTACTCCTGGTTTGATTCCGATGAATCCGGTATCATATTAGGCCAGAAAGTGACACCGTTAAAAACAGTGGGTGTGTATGTGCCGGGTGGAAAAGCAGTTTATCCGTCCTCTGTACTGATGAATGTCATTCCTGCAAAAGTGGCAGGGGTTTCCAATATCATTATGACGACGCCATGCGGCAAAGATGGAAAGGTTTATCCATCTACATTAGTAGCTGCCAAAGAGGCGGGAGTCGATGCGATTTATAAAGTCGGTGGTGCACAGGCAATCGCAGCCCTTGCCTTTGGAACGGAGAGCATCCCGAAAGTTGACAAGATCGTAGGACCGGGAAATATCTACGTTGCCCTTGCCAAAAAAGCAGTGTTTGGTTATGTCAGCATTGATTCCATCGCAGGTCCAAGTGAGATCATGGTACTTGCCGATGAGACGGCAAATCCACGTTTTGTAGCGGCAGATTTACTGTCACAGGCAGAACATGATGAGATGGCATCCGCAATTCTTGTGACAACCAGCGAGACATTAGCAGAACAGGTTTCTGTGGAAGTAGATAAATTTGTTGCAACTCTTTCCAGAAAAGAAATCATCCAGAAATCTCTGGATAACTATGGATATATCCTTGTGGCAGACACGATGCAGGATGCCATTGACACCGTCAATGAGATTGCATCGGAACACTTAGAGCTTGTGACAAAAAATCCATTTGAGACAATGACAAAAATCCGTAACGCGGGAGCAATCTTCATCGGAGAGTATTCCAGCGAACCACTCGGCGACTATTTTGCAGGTCCAAACCACGTTCTTCCAACCAATGGAACCGCAAAATTCTTTTCACCGCTTGGCGTGGATGATTTTATAAAAAAATCAAGCATTATCTCTTATTCCAGAGAAGCGCTGGAGCCTGTATACAAAGATATCGTGCAGTTTGCAGAGTGTGAAAAACTGACGGCACATGCCAATTCCATCCGGGTGCGGTTTGAAGATTAATTGTATCTATTCAGCACCCATTCGCAAAACCGCTCTTTCAGAGCTTTCCTTTTGCTCATGTGGTTACTTCGCCAAAGAAATTTTCAAAATTATGCTCATTCATGCAAGCATGATTCGCAAATTTATGAAAATTGCCTTGGCTCTGAATAGATACAAAGAATTAATAATTACTTAAGTTGAAAAAAGAAGCAGAAAGGTTTAAAATAAAATGGCACGTACAGCAGATTATGTTCGTAAAACCAAAGAGACAGATATATCATTACATTTGAATTTAGACGGTACCGGCAGTTCCTCTATCCATACAGGGATCGGTTTTTTTGACCACATGTTAGACGGATTTGCAAGACATGGCCTGTTTGACCTGAAAGTCAATGTTGCCGGAGATCTTGCAGTGGACTGTCATCATACAATTGAAGATACCGGTATTGTTCTGGGCAATGCCATTAAGGAGGCCGTTGGTGACAAGAAGGGAATCCGGCGCTACGGAAGCTGTATTCTGCCGATGGATGAAACACTTGTCCTGTGCGCAGTGGATCTTTCCGGAAGACCTTATCTTGTGTTCGATGGAGAATTTACGACCGACCGCGTGGGATATATGGATACGGAGATGGTGAAAGAATTTTTCTATGCCATTTCTTATACCGCAGGAATGAATCTGCATATCAGGGTGCTTTCCGGCGGAAACAACCACCATATGATTGAGGCGATGTTCAAGGCTTTTGCAAAGGCACTGGATCAGGCAACGATCATTGACCCAAGAATCACGGATATCCTTTCTACCAAAGGAAGTCTGTAGTTGACAATTTACATGTATCACGTGCGAAATATGATTAGAAAAGAAGCGGTCTGACGTATCAAAAATATGTGCAGACCGTTTTGTATGGAAAGGTATGAATATTAATATGGAACACAAAAATATCGTGGCAACAATTTACTTAAAGGATGGAAAAGCGATCAAAGCCAGAGACAATTACGAGGAATATCCGGATGTCATTGAACTTGCAAAACTCTATAATGACAGCGGTATTGATAAAATCATGATTTTTGACCTGTCCAGGACAGATGAAGAGCATGAGCGCAACATACAGGTTATCCGCAATATCAACCGTAATATTGAGATCAAAGTCTGTGCAGGCGGCAACATTAACCGCATGGAGGACATTAAGAAGTTCATCTACGCAGGATGTCTTCAGGTGATCGTCAACGGCTCCAAACCGGAGAGTATGGCACTTGCTGCTGAGGCAAGCAGGCGTTTCGGAAAAGATCGTATTCTTGTTTCCGTGACGAATGTGGATTTTATCTTCAAACATCAGGATGAGATGGCTGATACATTCCATGAAGTGCTGATCTTAAATAAAGCAGTATTAGATGCAGTGGAAGGAATGACCGATGTTCCTCATGTTGTCTACTTAAACGATGCCGATTATGATGAGATTTTATCTATTTTATCCCGCAAAAATGTCCGTGGAATCGCAGGTTCTCTCATTAATAATCCGAAAACAGATATTATGGAGATGAAATCCCAGTTGTCTGCCTCCGGCATTAAGATGGATAACTTCGAGCCAGCCTTAAAGTGGAGTGACTTAAAGAAAAACTCTGACGGTATGGTTCCTGTCATTGTGCAGGATTACCGTACAGATGAAGTGCTGATGCTTGCATACATGAACAAAGAGGCGTTTGATACGACAATTAATCTCGGGAAAATGACCTACTGGAGCAGAAGCCGTGATGAACTCTGGACCAAAGGCCTGACTTCCGGGCATTTCCAGTATGTGAAATCCCTGACGGCTGACTGTGACTTTGATACGATTCTGGCAAAAGTCTCCCAGGTAGGGGCTGCCTGTCACACCGGAAACCGTACCTGTTTTTTCAATAGCATCGTACAAAAAGAGTATGTTGAGAAAAATCCGCTGAAGGTACTTGAGAGCGTGTATGATATTATCAAGGAACGTAAAGCACATCCGCAGGATGGTTCCTATACCAATTATCTGTTTGGGAAAGGAACCGATAAGATTTTGCAGAAACTTGGGGAAGAGTGTACGGAAATTGTAATTGCAGCGAAAAATCCGGAACCGGAAAACATCAAATACGAGATTTCCGATTTTCTGTATCACTGTATGGTGCTTATGGTGGAAAAAGGCATTACCTGGGAAGAGATTGCCAATGAACTTGCCCAGCGATAAAAAATAAATGTTAAGAGGTATCTATGAGAAAACTAGCTTTAAGTGACGAGATTCTGATGCAGATTGAAAAACCTGCACGCTATATCGGTAATGAGCTGAATTCTGTAGTAAAAGATGACACATCGCAGATTCGTTTTGCGATGTGTTTTCCTGATGTATACGAAATTGGTATGTCACATCTTGGAATTCAGATCCTATACGACATGTTTAACCGCAGAGAGGACACCTGGTGTGAACGTGTCTATTCCCCATGGCCGGATCTGCATAAAATTATGAAGGAGCAGAATATTCCGCTGTTCGGACTTGAGTCCCAGGAACCGATCAAAAACTTTGATTTTGTCGGTCTGACTCTGCAGTATGAGATGTGCTACACCAATATTTTACAGATTCTGGATCTGGCACAGATTCCGCTTCTTTCGGCTGACCGTGGGGACGAAGACCCGATTATTTTAGGTGGAGGACCATGTTCTTATAATCCGGAACCGATTGCAGACTTTTTTGATTGTTTTTATATTGGAGAAGGGGAGACACAGTATGATACATTTTTAAATCTCTATAAGTCGATGCGGGCATCCGGACAGTATTCAAGAAAGGCATTTCTGCATGAGGCGGCAAAAATAGAGGGCATTTATGTCCCGTCGCTGTATGAAGTCCGTTACAAAGAAGATGGCACGATAGCGGCATTTACTCCTGTTTATGATGATATTCCGGCTGTATTTTCCAACGGCAATTGTGTCAAAACTGTAAGAATCTTTTGTTTCCGGGACAGATTCTCGAAAGAATTCTGTGCGACAATCTTAAAAGAAGGCAGGAAATGCCAAATCAGGAGCAAAAGGAGATTACAGGATGGTCATTTTGGAAACCAGAGATTTGAAAAAACAGTATGGCACGGGGGAGACCGCCGTGCACGCGCTGGCGGGGGTAAACCTGTTGGTGGAAAACGGAGAATTTGTCGCAGTGGTAGGAACCTCCGGATCGGGAAAATCGACGCTTTTACATATGCTTGGCGGACTCGACCGGGCAACATCCGGCAAAGTCTATGTGGACGGCAAAGATATATTTGCATTAAAGGATGAAGAGCTGACGATTTTCCACAGAAGAAAAATCGGATTTGTCTTTCAGTCCTTTAATTTAGTTCCGGTGCTGTCTGTCTATGAAAACATTGTGCTGCCATTGCAGCTTGACGGAAAAACCGTGGACAATGCATTTATCGGGGAGATCGCAGAGGCACTCGGATTAAAAGAAAAATTAAACGTGCTGCCAAACCAGCTTTCGGGAGGACAGCAGCAGCGTGTGGCGATCGCGCGGGCACTCGCAGCCAAACCGGCGATTCTATTAGCAGATGAACCGACCGGAAATCTCGACAGCTGTACCTCACAGGATGTGATGGGGCTGCTCAAAACGACCAGCACCAAATTTTCGCAGACCATTGTGATGATCACACACAACGAGGAGATCGCACAGCTCGCAGACCGGATCATTCGTATCGAGGATGGACGGATTGTGACAGGGAAAGCAGGTGAGGCATTATGATGCAGGTAAAAAACCGTGCCTGTGTGCGTACCGTTGCCGTGCGCAGTCTGCGGGCTTCGAGAATGAGAAACCGGATCGCTGTGATTGCAATTATGCTGACCACGATGCTGTTTACCGCGCTGTTTACGATTGCAATTTCCATCAATGATTCGTTCCAGCAGTCCAACTTTCTTATGGCCGGAGGCGATGTGCACGGGTCTTTTAAGAAACTGACGGAAGAACAGATGGAAACCTTAAAAAAAGATCCGCTCATTCGGGAGACAGGTGCGCGGTTGTTTTTAGGAATGGGAACCGGGGATGCATTTCGCAAGACACAGGTGGAAGTCAGCTATATGGATGCGCATGAAGTAAAACATTATTTTTGCACACCAACGCACGGACATCGTCCAAAAGAGGGAAGCAATGAGGCGATGACAGATACCCGGGTGTTAAAACTGTTAGGAGTACAGCCAAAAATCGGCACCAAATTTACCGTGACGTATCAGATCGGAGGAGGTCAGTCAGAACCGAAAACGGTGACGCAGGAGTTTGTTCTCTCCGGCTGGTGGGATTACAACGGAGTTTCCCAGGCAAGCAATGTGATCGTGCCGGAAAGTTATGTGAAAAAGACATTGCAGCATGTGGATATCGGGGAGGATGAAGAGAGTGGAAAATGGTCACTTGACGTTATGTTTGGGAATGCACTTCATATCGAAAAAGATATGCGGCAGGTGATCAGAGACTGTGGATTTCAGTCAGAAGATGCTTCAAAACCGGGCTATATTGCATTTGGTGTAAACTGGGGCTATACCGGTGCGCAGTCGAGCAGCAATCTGAATCCGGAAAGCATTGCAGCCATTGTGGCATTGCTTGTGCTTATTGTATTTACCGGCTATCTGGTCATTTACAATGTGTTTCAGATTTCTGTCACCAACGATATCCGTTTCTACGGACTGTTAAAAACGATCGGCATGACCGGGCGGCAGCTCAAGCGGATCATCCGGCTGCAGGCAGTCCTTTTATCAGGCATTGGAATCCCGGCGGGACTTCTTCTGGGATTTGGAATCGGCGTGGGACTGGCACCGGCTGTCATGGCACAGACGAGTTACACGACAGCGGTTATAAAATTGCATGCGTGGGTATTTGTGGGAGCAGCACTTTTTTCACTGGTCACCGTATTTTTATCCTGCAATAAGCCGGGGCAGATCGCTGCAAAGGTATCCCCGGTCGAAGCGGTGCGCTATACGGAGGCAGACTGTGGCCGAAAAAAAGCAAAAGCGGCAAAAAAGCCGGCGTCTTTGGGGCGTATGGCATGGGCAAATGTGGGACGAAACCGGAAGAAAACGGTTCTTGTTGTCATTTCCCTCTCCCTTGCGGTTGTTCTTTTAAATCTGACCGTTATGTTTGCAAACGGATTTGATATGGATCTGTATTTGAAACACTTCTGTGTGAGCGATTTTGTGTTTGCCAATGCGGATTATTTTAACGTGCAGAAAGGATTTCATTCTTCCGATGAAGCGGTGGAAGATTCTGCAATGCAGACCGTGCTCGCGCAAAATTGGGTTAAAGAGAGTGGATGTGTCTACGGACAGACAACCCGGGTTTTGGAAAAAATAAAGAAAAAAGATATGCTGGCGTATTTTACATCCATGGGACATACCATGACAAAAGAGCAGGAAAAGGGTTATTTCAATTGGAAGGAACAGGCAGATGATGGCAGTTATTATGACAATATTCAGTTGTATGGAATGGATGCATTCCCGCTTCAGAAAGTAAAGGTGCTCAAAGGCGATGTCACAGCTCTGGATCAGGAGAATGCCATTGCGGCAGTCTATAAGCAGGATGATTATAACAAAAAAGTTGATCACAGTAACTGGGCCGGGGTGGGCGATCAGGTGACACTCAGGTACGTAAACAGTTGGAAATACTTTGACGCAAAGAGTGGAAAAGAGATCCTGGAGGATGAGGTTGACGATTATGAAGATGCCTATGTCATGAAAGCAGATGATTATACACAAAAAACCTATACGGTGGTGGCAGAGATTCTGGTGCCTTCCGCGATGAGCTGCCGGTATTATGGATCGCCGCAGTTTGTGCTTGGAAGCGATACGTTTATCAAAGATACCGGGACAAAAGATGTCATGCATATGATGTTTGATATGAAAAACAATCAGAGTGCAAGAGCAATGGAAAGTTTTTTGAAAAATTATACGGAACAGGTCGAGCCGCTGTACAGCTATGAATCGAAGTTTTCCTACGAAAAAGAGTTTGATTCGTTCCGTGGGATGTTTCTGCTGCTTGGAGGTGTTCTCTCCGGCGTGATTGCCGTGGTCGGAACATTAAATTTCCTGAATGCCATCCTCACGGGGATGATTGCAAGGCGCAGGGAGTTTGCTGTGCTGCAGTCGGTTGGCATGACCAGACGCCAGCTAAAGCGGATGCTTGTGTATGAGGGACTGTTGTATACGTTTGCGGCGATTGTCATTTCGCTTATTCTTGTTGTGGCATCTGAGCCGTTTATGGGAAAGATGATTGAAAAAATGTTCTGGTTTTTCCGGTTTCAGTATACCATCGGTCCGGTCGTGCTTGCGGCACTGATCTTTACCGTGATCGGCGCGGGGGTTCCGCTTGTGGTCTATCGTGTGGTTGGAAAGCAGACGATTGTGGAGCGGCTGAGGGAGACGGAGTAAAAAAGAATAACAAAACATTTCCGAATAAAGCCTGAATCCATGTGGCATAAGAAGCAATTCATTCGGTTACTTTGCTTTTCAGGACAGATGTGATATCTGCCGAAAGCGTTGCTGAATGTTCCACAAACAGAGCAATAAAAATAAATATTTCTTTAATTTTGAAACCATACTATTTACATAAATGAAGCCGTAAGGTAATCTTAAAAAATATGTAAAATATGCGGATCATAAGAAAGAGGTTTATGGATGAGGAAGAAACGGATCACAGTTATAATTGGCAGGATGTTTTGTGGCGGAGCGTTTAATCTATGGAACAGACAGAATAAAACCAAAACGGCAATGAAATTATCAGTTGTTGTTATGCTCTTGTGCCTGATGCTGGGGGCATGTGCACAGAAACAGAAGATACCGGCTGCAACTTATATGGGAGGAAACCATACCATTACAGAAATTTGCAAAGAACTGGATACAGCGGGAGCTTCCCATGTAGATACATTCCGGGAATGGGTAACTGATTTTGCGGATTCGGCCGGGAAGAATGCAAAGCTTGAGGATGTCTGGGCTGATCCGGAAAACATGAAAGCAGATATCGGCAAATGTATGGATGGCTGGGAACAGAATCATGATTACTCCGACACAGACTGCAGAATGACCGCCTTTCTCTTACTGGATGGTCTGCTTCACGCAGAATCAACGGAAGACAATTATGAAGGTACTTATCTAATGTTTGATACAGAAGCAATAGATAATGTGGAAAGGTATGAAACCATAAAAGAGAACCGGGATATGTTTACCACACTCTATGGAGAAAAGAGTGTTGCAGATAAAAAACATCCGGAAACAGCATTTTCGGATAGTTGGAAACATTATGGATTTCAAATAGACAGTGACAGGATATCGCTCCTTAGTATCGTGATATATGACCCGTATTCGGATGTTACTTTCGTGGGTCATACAGGTATCCTGATAAAGGACAGGGACGATTACTTATTTGTAGAAAAGATTGCATTTGAACAGCCATATCAGGCAACAAAGGTGAAGACGGTGGATGAATTGCTCAATATTCTGTCATTGAGACCGGAATATTTCGGAGAAGAGGGAGAAGCCGGACCGTTTGTTTATAATAATGGGGAATATATTGGAACATTAAAGGCGAAGGCATAGTAGCAAAAAACATTTGACATACCGGAAATATTCCTCTATAATCGTTCTAAAAAGAACGATGAAGGAGGAAGAGAAGATGTACTTCTGGGATAAGCATAAAACAATTACAAGTTATTATGAATTGCTTTCCGGAGAGGTATGTGACCGGTATGGGCTGACACAGATGGAATACGATATACTTATGTTCCTTCATAATAATCCGCATCACAATACCGCAGCAGAAATAGTAAAGGTTAGAAAATCAACGAAATCCCATGTTTCAACTTCGTTGAAAAAATTGGAAAATAAAGGACTGGTTGAAAGAATACAAAGTAAGGATAATAAAAAGCATATAGAGATTATTCTGCTGGATCGGGCGGAACTTATAGTGGCGG
>OGRK01002086.1_pt1 | contig 10967 bp, 8 predicted proteins | sample 1553471 | NCBI WGS metagenome assembly OGRK01 (sample SAMEA2580080, study PRJEB22360) | human gut metagenome | biome: human gut; feature: human-associated habitat; material: faeces | place: Denmark | collected 2008/2010
CGGCATAGCTGCCGCCACGACGGGCAATCTTTTGACTTTCAGAAAAACCTTCCGGCTGATGTGCTTTTGACAGTTCTGTGGTTGTTGCCTCTGCCAGCATATTCAGAACAATTTCCATCGTGCTCATATTATCACGAAGGTTTTCTTTTTTCAGACCTTTCAGCTTCTTATATTGCCGAGTAGTCATGCCGGACCAAGCTTTCGTGATCTCATCTGTGAGAATCGCATACTCTTTGCCTTGCTGTACGCCGCGCTCCTGCCATTCCGCGGTAAGCTCATTGCGGACACGGATAGAAAGAAGTCGCTGATGAATCCCGTCTGTATCATATCCCTTTTTTTGATAGGTCTCTAATGCACGGTCGATTGCCTGTTCCGGGTCAATCGTTTCTTCGATGCGTTCACGGCCGACCTGCGCAAGCCAGAGTTTGAACGGTTCAGCCTTAGGTGATGGGATGGACTGAATAATGCGTAAGATCTGTTCAGCCGTTGCCGCCAACACTTTACGCTTTTTGCCTGTTGCACCCATCATTGCTACCTGGGGACAATTTGTCCCCAGGTAGCTTGCAAGCTGTTCATCACGCTTACGCATTTTTTTGAGGTAGTCTGTTGGATTAGAGCTATCTGTCAGGACAGCAATAACATCCACAACAGAGAAATACCATTCTTCCTGTTCTTCACTCTCTTCCCAGCCAGCACAAATATTGTCAACCATTTCATTCAGCTCTGCTTCTGTAATCTTTTCTTCTTCCTGTTCAGGAGATCTGCCTGCATCCAGATTTTCAAGTACTTTGTCAAAATCATGACCTCTGGCAGCAACTAATTTAGCAATCTCAACATTAGATACTTTTTTTCCTTCATCATTCATAACCTTTACCTTACCTTTCTACATACACTCTTATAAACAATATTTAACATTACCTAACCTGTCCCGGCTGATATCTTATTCTACTATGAATTTTTGATAAGTCCAGCTCAACTACATTATAATAAACTCTTCTTGTTTCTGTAACTTCTCTGTTAGTTGAATATATCTGATATGTAACTGATATATCAACATATGCACTGTACTCTTTATCTGAAATCACATCACTTTCAGCTTCATACTCTGGAAGAGTAAAACTTATATTCTGTACAAATCCTCTTGTTAATGAAGAATCTATCATAAATTCAAATGTAGATTTACCATTAATTTTTGTAAGTTCATATGCTCTGTCGTTTAGAACAACTTCATTAATGCGAGAATCTGAAAACTCATATTTAATACTCTTTGGATATACATTGCTTATATTAACATTCAAGAATCCCTGCATATCTCCAAATTCCTTATATGTCAATGTATTATTCATCACAATGCCATATCCAATACCATCCGGCCAGTTAACAGCTTTATCCTCAAAAGAAAGTTCCATTGCATTAATAAAGCTTTTATTAGCCTTTGATAAAGAAGCATTCCATTCTATATGAGTATCCCACTCAGCATACAAAGTTACTGTTGCACCATCTGTACTTGTAAGATTAGATACTGTATCATTAGCCAAGTATCTTATACCTGAACCGTCAGCTTTTGTATTCCAGGCTACAAAATCCCATCCACGCAAAGTGAAATTATTATCTGGAATCTGCACCGGAACATCATATGTACAATAAATATTAGACATAGAGCCTGTTACACTATCTGTGCTGCCTGCCGGCTTATTTGAATCAAAAGTAATGGTATACTTATTAGCTGTCCAATGTGGATATAAAACAATATTCTCAGTATTCAGATACTTTGTATCAGAAGTGAACTTTGTACCACCTGTGACTGCCGTATACCAGCCATCAAACTTCCAGCCTGTAAGTGTCGGCTCCGGCAAATTGCCTACTGGCTTATTGTACTTAACATTCTTTTCTTTTATCTCATTATTCTGTATATCACCTGATGCATTATCAGGCTTGACATAATTGAATGAAATCCTATATTCATTCTCTGTCCATCTTGCGTACAGTTTAACGACTCCATTATATGAAGTTGTAAGATTCCATTTCATGTTGCCAAAAAATACATTATTTCCTCCTGTAGCTGATGTATACCAGCCACTAACAGAATATCCTTTTAATGAATATGTATCTGCCGGAGATGGAATGTTCTTAGCTTCATCATATGTGAATGTAGAAGTGTAACATCCATTAGTATTATCATATACCCATTCACTATCAGACAGCTTATTTACAACCAAATTACTTGTGTCTGATGGCTTATTAGCATATAACTGAACTACATATTTATTAGCTGTTGCTCTTGCGGTTACATTTACCGCATTAGCTGGCATATAGAAGCTGTATGATTTGTTCCACTGTGTGAAAGAGCCATCCCATTTTGACCAGCTATAGCCTGGACTTATATCCGCATTAATTGTTACAGAAGCTCCATATCGAACCGATATTATTTTTTTCTTATCTGTATCTTCGATATTTTTCATTCCGGAGCTTTCTAATACTGATACTGAAGTTATTCCCGTTCCGGCATTTACGGTTAAAAGATAAGAATTTCTTGTGTAGTAATAATTTACCACCGTTGTTCCGTCTCCTTTGACCTGCACTGTCTGTGCTGCTGGACTTGTAAAGCCTGTATATGTCTTTACTGTCGGTGTTACTGATTCATTTATTGTTTCTGTATATTCTGCGGATTCTTTCAAGGTATAATTGTCATCACCTATATTCTGCAACAGATGATTTACCTTATAAGTGGAAGTACTCCTATTCCATTTAGCGTATAAATCAATTATCTGACCACCTGTAGCTGTTAAATTCCAGACTTCCTCATATGTTTTATCATTTTCAGGAGAATAACCATCAAAGATATTCTTACCATCCTGTGTATACCAGCCATCAATTAAATTATAACCTGCTGCACTTACTACAGCACTTGCTCTGACAAAATCCTGTGTCGCATCATATGTAAGTTCTCTTTCAAAATATTTGCCGGACTCATTGTATGTCCAGTCATAGCTGGCATCCTTATTGATTACATAGCTGGCTCCGTCTCCTGCTGTATCTATGTGAAGTCTCACCGTATAAGTAATCGGCTCATATCTTGCAATGGCTGTTGTTGGGTTACTGCTTGTAATTCTTGTATTTGTAGTTGCAATCTTCATTGTAGAATTAACAAAATATGTACCCCTTATTGTCCAGCCAGTAAATATATATCCTGGTTTACTTGCTGTCACAGGCATATTATCTCCAAAATTAAGCCTTACCTGCTGATTCACATTATTCTCATACCAGAAATAATTATCATATTTCAAATGAAGCTGTTTAAAATATGACGGCATGTTTACCGTTCCACCATTACCATCAAAATTAATATATAAATCTTTAGGTGAAAGGTTAGGATAGATATCTATGATATCCCCTTCCGTAGAGCTTAAATTCTTTCTGCTCCAGCCTGTACTTACATATGTTCCATCAGCTAACTTCCAGCCTTGACCTCTGTCATAACCTGTATACTTGTAGAAGCTGCTCATAGCTGGAAGATACTCTCTCTGGTCGTAAGTAAATGTCTTGCTATATCTGTTCTGGCTGTCCTTTACCCATCCATCATCCTCAACAATAGAATTTGAATTACCATTATATATTGCACTATACACTGGCGCTGTTGTAAATTCTGATGGCAGATATGGATTAACTCTTATGGTGTATGCTGCATTTGCTTTCTTTGAATGATATGTAACAGTTCTTGGTTTATATGCTTTCCATGAACAGTAATTACCACTTTCATCTGAACCGTCATAATCGTACCACTTATTTCCGTCATTGTCTTCTACATAGTCAAATTCATATCCGTCTTTTAGCTTGATGTAGTCCTTCTGCGTGGTATCTGTCTGAATAGTCTTTGAATAATCAGTATTTTCAAAGCCATCATCAAACTCCGCCGCAAATGTCGTATTCGTAAGCACTTTAATTGATCGGCTTCCGTCCATGTACCATGAATCAAATACTACACCGGGATAATTGCCATCTTTCCACCAGTCTGTCCATACAAAACCCGAAGCTACAGCATCCTCCTGAAATCCAATAATATCATATCCATCTTTTATGTAGGCATTTGTCTGAACACTGGAACCATATGAAAATGAATGTGTTGTACCACTTGAATAATAATTGTGACCGTCATCGCTACTGTCTGTTGTAACTTTGCTTACTCCGGAATCCCAGCTTATCGTCATGTTCATAATTGGTTCCCAATTAGCCACTATCGAAAAATGTGATGAATTCCATGAACCATCAGTACTATATGGACCAATATTAAATGCTGTATAACCAGGCTGTATATCTGTTCGTATTTCAATCCCATCAATACTTACAGACCAGCCCGAAAATATATATCCGTCCCTCGTAGGTTCAGCTATAAGAACATATGGAGTAACACCTATTGCATCACCATTAAATGTAAATGTTCCAAAACACGGAGTATCTGCTCCGTGATCTTCAACTTTGTGTTCCGCTCCCGTTTTATCTATAACAGTTTCTCCAATACGTAAATCCCAATAAAAAGCACCAGCCGTCCATCCATTACCGTCTCTATCAATTGTAGTACCATAATCTATATCATATGATGTTCCGCCAGCCAAATCTACACTTATGTTTCGCCAGTAGTTGTTCTCAGTTTCAGGTTCGCCTTCTTTCGCAAAAGCAAAGTATAAACAAGAAAACAACAACAAACATAAAAATAAGGTAAAAACCCCTATCCATCTATGGTTCTTTTTTTCTTTTTTTTTCACTTACATACCTCCTTCCAAAAAGTCAGGCAGTCAGCATTAAAGAAAAAACTAAAGGTAAACAAAGACTATGGAATGTTGAAGCCATAATTATAATATACATCTCCAACTCCATCATAAGTTCCTACATAAAGAACTCCCATACCGCTTAACTCGCTCTTTGAGTATCCAAGTCCTAACATATACAATCTTGCTGAAACAGTCTTATCAGTATAACAACCTTTAACCATAGCATATGTACCATCCATGCTGTAATATGGTCTTGTTGTTATTTCTAACAACGTATATGGGCATTGTCCACCATCATTAGCATCTATATTCATATTCCCGGTACCTTCACCAACATATTGTCTTATTACATTTGGTGCAACTTCCGTGAAATACCTTGTTCCCGTTCCATCCGGTGATGTATATATACCATTGTTATCAATTCCTGCAATTTCTACTGCGCCTTCCGGTATAACAGGTGTTTCAGGCACTTCCGGTTCCGGAGTCGGAGCTGGAGCTGGTTCTTCTGGTGTAGGCTCTGGATCTGGCTCCGGTACTGGAGCAACTGTTATATTTTCTGACTGTGTTTCTGCTTCTGTTGGAATTGTTTCTGTTTCATTCTCAGCTTCGCTTTTACCTTCTTCAACTTTGCTAACTTCACTTACCTGTAGCTTTCCATTAGAATCTGTACTTGCCTTCCCCTGAAATGTAACCTTGTATCCGTTCTTATCTTCGACTTCTATGGTTGCATTGCCGTCTTCCCCGGCGACAGCTTTTCCTTCAAGTCTGACTATATTTCCATCCCCATCCTCATATTCAAAGGTTACAATTTCTGTCTTTGCAAGCTCTTTATCAGCAATACTCTTTGTTTCTGCTATTAGAGTTACATGCTCTGTTTCTTTATTGTCCGCATCAGCCTTTTTCTTTCCACAGGCTGAAAAACCGACAACTAATACTGCTGACATTGCTACTACCATTAATCTTGTTAATTTCTTCCTAATCATAATATTAATCCTCAACTTTCTTTATCTTTATTTTCCATAGCGTTGCACCCCCTAAGCCCTAATTATATTAGAATCCACGCTATTATCATACTATTTTCGACAAGGTTTTCCATTATATAACTGCAAATATTATTTTTTAATTTTGGCAGTTATGCAACTACATTTAAAAGAAAATATCATTTAATATCAACTCTAAACTCAAATAGCCCTTTACTGTCACCTGATGATGCAATTACTTCTCCAACGGAAAGCACCTCTATATCATAATATTTTTCTGGTATCTTTCCTAAAGCCCCTATATAAATTTCATTTACAAGTGGATCTGTTTCACTTGGATTATTGTTAATCCTAACCATGATATTAGAATCATTTTCTTTGATATAGTCTTTTATTTTATACATGATCTATCTCCTCCTAACAAGAATAAATTGAATAACATAAAGCTATTTTATCATCTATAGGATTAACAACTACATAATATACCTCTCTTCCGTTCTGTGTGTATTTGAATACATCTTTGATATTTGACGGCTGACCAATCATACACATTGTACTGCCAATCCCCATTTTCTTTGTTTTAGGAATTTCTAAAAGCTCTCTTAATGCAGCTCCAAGTTTACCGTCCTTTGTAATTTTATTGTACATATTTCTATTTCACTTAAAGCTCCTTTTATTTCTTTTGTCATTCTCTTTACTTCTTTGACTAAACCATACTCTAGCTGCTGATATATATTACCGCCAGTCACAACATATCTTTTACTTCTATAATGCATTCCGCTTTTATCTCCAAAATAATTTGTAATCTGATAATCTATACATATAAGATAAATCATATCTGATATAGGTTCTTTACTGTTTTTTTCAGTTTCAAAACCCTTATAGATAACAATACCTATAGTATTCTTATTGAAATATTCTTTATCTTTCAGCCTGATAGCAGATTTTTCATCCGTATACAACCATCTTTGCTTTCCATCCATAAGATAAAAGCTTTTCCAATATGGACAATCAAATTTGATAATTTCACCCATATGAATATCTCCTTTCTTAAGTCCTATCCTTCAATCTTTAAGTTCTTAACTTTCTTTAATTATATTATATATTCTTTGTGTAATTTGTCAATAGTATTTACAATTTTTCACATTATATTTTTAAATTTTTTCCAAATAAAAAAGACTTCATACGAAGCCTTTTCTATTTACAATTATTTTATATCAGTTACCATTACAGAACCGTCAGAATTAAGTCTTGGAGTCATACTTGCAGCATAACTACCATGATAATTACTTAATACCAGGTAGTGTACTCCTGTTTCTGGATCAACATATTCATATATACCTTTATCCGTGTTATAAGGATCAAATTTTTTTAATTTATTTTCGGTTGCTTCAACATCAATATTATTATTAATAACTGCTCCACAACCTCCCAGACATAAGCAAAATATAAAAACAAAAAATGCTAAAGTATACTTTTTCTTTTTCAACTAAATCCCCCCACTTCACATTAATTAGCCTGTCCCGGCTGTCTTCGTATTCTGCTCTTTATTTTACCAAAATCTATCGGAGACAGCTCTACATAAACAGTGGCTTTCTGCTCCTCATCTTCTCTTTTAACTGTAACTGTTATTGGAATATTTTTATGTCTTTCGATTGAATTAGGAATAAGAAACTCCCTTTTATCAGTATATCTGCCCTCAGAATCACTCTCAACATTAACAACCTTTGGTTTAACATTTAATGAATCATCAAATGTATATTCAATAGAATCAGCAAAACCAAATGTATCTGTCTCCAGATATCCCATCATATTACCGCCTTCAAGGTAATGCAGTATACCTCCATCAGTTACAGATGTACCATTTATCTTAGAAAGTCTTACATTAAAGGATAACGGAATCAGAAAGAAATCATCAGTTATTGTTTCATTATCAAGATGATCTGTGCATTTTACTCTTAACTTATATCTGTAAGAATCAGGTTCAACCTTAATTTTCTCAAAATCTTCAGTAAACTTTGAACTATCTGTTACAGTTATGCTCTTATAATCTTCCCATCTGCCATTATATAATCTCTGCAAGACAATCTTATTAATTCCGGACTGTTTATCTGTAACCTTAATATTAACTGTTCTTGTAGAATCACAGCTAACATTAACAGCAGGAGCAGTATGGTCAATATAGAAATCAAGTTCTTTCGGTTCACTGTATACAATTCCTTTTCTTGTCTCTATACTTGATTTGCTCTTTAACAGAATATGATCATTATCATCACAGTCACTAGAATAATATAACTTCTGATAACTGCTTGAATAATATTGTTTATAATCATCACTATTAGGTCTTGTTATATATACACTCTTAACAGGAAAATATCTATCTCTTCCTTCAGCTCTTACAATTACAGGCTCATGATAATATGTTGTTCCATTGCACTCAAAGAATCTGTTATTAGTATATGGAAAATAAAAATTAACATCTGGCCTGTCCCATACCGCTTTCAACTTTTCGTTTTTTTCAGGATAATATTTTTCATTAACATCCTTAATCTCATTATCTTCTGTTTCCCATCCTACCAAAGCATAATTTTCTTTATCGGCATCCGGCAGTAATACTCCCGGATTAGTCCAGTCTGCCAACAGTCTTACTTTTCCACGATATTCTAATGTCATGTTTTTAAGTGCTGCCTTATCCGGATATAACGCTTTGTGGCATTCAGGCTTATTTACAGCCCATTTAATAAAAGTGTTATATTTATCATACACTCCGTCCATTGCTCCTAAATAAGCAAGATTAAACTGCTCAGGGGCATAAGACATATTGTTATAGATGAAATTATTATTATCAAGCCATCCATTAAAAGAAAAATTATCAATATCAAAACCCTTTTCACAGACTCCACCGTCTGCATCATATATCACCTTGTAAAATTTTTTATATGCAACTTCCGGTAGTTTTTCTGTCTTATCAAATTCTGTAGATATATCTTCCATATTGCCTGATGTAGAACCATTACCATCGAATATAATAGTATATTTTATTGGCTTCCACTGGGCATACAGATTAATTACAGCATCTTTTTCTGTTGTAAGATTGATAACAGTCTGGTTATCTGAATATCTTATACCTGTTCCATCTGCTTCTGTATTCCAGCAGTCAAAAACATACCCATCTTTATAAAAAGTATTACTTGATAAAGAGTCTGATGTATCATATGTAAATGTCTGTGGCTGCATTTCACCATTACCACTATTGGCATTAAAATGTATCTCATAATTATTAGGAGTTATTTTATATCTTGTCAGATCATGTTCATAAGTAAAAGTAGCAGTCATATTCTTTCCAATTTCTCCTGCTGTACATACATAACTAACATGCTGATCTCCTACATAGTAATACTTTTTATTCTTGTTACAATACGAAAAATAAGCTCTGAAATATGAATATCCGGCGCAGCCATCCATCTGACAGGTATAAGGCTCAGCCAGACGAACATAAGGTGTTCCTGTTCCATTATATCCTGATGCTGGTGAAATCATTGAGTTTGGATTCCCTACCGGAGCATCAATATAAAACAAAGCCTGTATTGTACTGACCAAATGATTATTTCTTCCGGAAACATATTTATTGGTAAATACAAGCCTTCCCGGAATATTGGAATAATTCGTAAAAGCACTCTGTAATATTGGAATTGAGGTTTGTAAACCACTTGATTCTTCTGATACATAATTTGAGTTACCAGTTGAATGAACACAATGAATTACATCATACTCTTCCAAATGATATCCGTCTTTTTTTGTATCTTCGTCATAAGTTAGAGTTGCAGCACTTACATTTTCCACTGAAAATAATGTAAATACCAAAAAAAGAATAACTAAAAATTTTTTCATACTTTTCCCTTCTTGTCTATCTTTTACTTACCATAGATGAAATATGAACCGTACTTATTACTAATTAAAATATTAGATTTTAAATACTCATCTCCAAGACTGTTCCATAAAGCTCTTGCTTCTGCTTCATTTCCTATATGCTTAGTAACCATATTCATACCAGGAAATGAACTTCTTAACTTTGCATTAGCTTCTTCCTCAGATATTTCTAAATCAAACCACTGATTAAGAATATTATTAATAAGATCATTCTGTTCTTTTGTATATTTAGGAGCTTTAGGTTTTTCTTCTTCTTGGGGTTTTGGTGTCGGAGCTGGTGTCGGAGCTGGTGTTGGAGCTGGTTTCGGAGTAGGGTTTGATACCGGGTTTGAACCATTATCTGAAGGAGATGATATACCTGAATCAGATGAACCACCATGACTGTTTCCATCAGAACCGGAACCAGTAGAATTACTTAAACTTGATTTTTGTTGACTGTTATTTCCTGTATTTGAACCTGTATCATTATTATCTGATGATGCAGTTATAGGAACAACCTTGATTGTTCCGTCCGGTTCAACCTTTGTCTCAATTATTTCTCCTGTTGCCTTATTATGGGAACTTATGAATTCAGATAACTCTACTATTTTTTCATTAGCATACAAAAAATACCCATTTTTTATAGAATTATCTATCTCATTTAAGATTTCCTCGTAATTAAGTTTTTCTTCCTTACTAACGCTGATAACAGTATAACCTTCAACTGTCTCATCACCATCTGAAATAATAAGATATTGAGTTTTAATCTGGCCAAGAGCATCTTCCATACTCTTTTTATTTGTAGTTGCAATATTTGTTAGCAGTTCATTAAGAGTCTCCAGTCTGTCAATTTCATCATTACTTAATGTTTTATCATCTATTTTTTCTTTAATTGTATCTAAAAAATTTCTATTTTCTTCTCTTTCTGTATCTGAAAAAATATTATTACCATTCATAAAAACAGTATCATCATATAACATTTTTACTTCTGTATATTTCTGTTCTTCGTTTATTTCATCCATATTGATTTCTATATTTTTATCATTGTCAGAAGAACTGGCACAATGATATATTGTTATCCCTGCTGCTGCAACCGTACCTGCTATAATTAAGGCTATATATGGTTTTAGCTTAATGAATGAAACTACATCTCCTCCCACTTTTTCTATCCACTTGATTATTTCTTTAAATTTCATTTTCTTATCCCCCTCTTTTTGTCACCACTGGTGTTACAATTTTGTCTATATTTATATTATATATTACCTGTATATATTGTCAACAATATATATTATTCACAATATATATTTTT
>OGRK01002088.1_pt1 | contig 10963 bp, 6 predicted proteins | sample 1553471 | NCBI WGS metagenome assembly OGRK01 (sample SAMEA2580080, study PRJEB22360) | human gut metagenome | biome: human gut; feature: human-associated habitat; material: faeces | place: Denmark | collected 2008/2010
CATCAACCCCTGGAAAACGTCCCGTTCATAGCCGAGGAAATGCAGCATCCCCTCGCTGATGTAGGCCAGGCGCCGCTCGTCGCCTCCGTCAGTGACGAAAAAGCCCCCCTCAAGGCTGGAATCGATCAAAGACATAAAATAACGCTGGCGGCGGTAGTCGGCCTCACGGCGCTGTTGCTCGTCAATGTCGGTGTAGAAGCAGTACAGCACCTCATGGCCGTTCCACCGCTCTTCCGCGCGGCAGGCGTCCAGGCGCACCCATATGTCGCTACCGTCCTTCCGGCGGACACGAAAAGGGATGCTGAACCGTCCGGTGGCTTTGCGGTTGCGGATCTCGTCGTTGCCCACGATCAAATCTTCGGCATACACAAAGTTGATGGCACGATTGCCGAACTGGTCGCGGACTTCTTCCCGCGTATACCCGATCATACAGAAAAACTGATCATTGGCCTCAAGGATGGTGTACTCGGCATCAGCGGCGAGCTTTGCAAAACCGTTGAACACTACGGCGTGGCAGGCTTCCAGCTCGGCGTTCTTTTCCTTGAGCGAAACCACGCTTTGCTGGAGCTGCTCCTGAAGCTCATGGGAGCGGGTGATATCGACGACGATGCTGACGATGACGGGCCGCCCATCCTCGGAAATATTGCGCAATCCCCGGTCAAGGACCCAAATGTAGGACCCGTCCCGCCTGAGCATCCGATAGGAGACTTCATAGCTGTCAGTGACGGTCATCGCCTCCTTAACTAGAGTGCTGACGCGGTCGCGGTCGTCGGGATGGATACCGTTTTCAACCATCCCTCGCGTGTCCTCCACAAAATCTTCATACGAACTATATCCAAGGTACCCGAGGAGCTGCTCGTTGATGAAATAAAGGGGGAAGCCCTTTTCGATATAGCCGCCGATAAGCCCGCCGGGAATGCTGTTCTTAAGCAGCTGGAACGCGCTGCGCCGGGACTGCGAGGAAAGCTCGCTCCCTTCCCCAAGGAAAGAGGTAGGGAAGAATTCGCCGTCCGGCTGTTCGCCGCTGGGAAGGGAGGCGTGGATGCCCAGAATGAGGTAGCGCCCATCCGGGACTTCGCCGCACATCGCGGAAATGCGGACGTTCACCCCTTTTCCGCTGGAGGGATCGACGACGCTCATGTCACCGTCCGTATAGCACGCCTCGCCCGCTTCCACGGAATAGAGATTCCGCAGCTTTACGTCGAAGGAGCCCGGCGTGGCCTTGAACTCCTCGATAAGCAGCTCGCGGCAATCGCAAAACCCCCTGCCGGCGCGTTCAAAATCTCCTGTCCCTATCCAGCGGATATCGTCAGCGAGGCAATCAAGCGTTTTATCCAGATCGCGTAAATGGAGGTAAGCATCAAAAAAACGGCGGACGACGTCCTCGGAACGGGAAGCGATTGTTTGCATAGAGGCACCAGATCAAAAAATATTTTGTGATCACTAGCCTGTGTCCCGAAGGGCGTCAAGGAGGCAAAAAGGCGCCTCAAACGGGAAAATACAGGCTCTTGAGGAGATTATCCCCCCACGAATGAATCGCGGTTTTTCGGATATGGGACAGTTCCCCTTCTTCACACAGGGGCCCCAACAATAGGACGGCTATGTAAAAGGAAGATGGAAAACGGTCACCTCCCTTACCATACAATCGGTTCCCGTACCGTTACCTTCACTGCAAAAACAGGTTACGCAGTATGATGCACATGTTCCAAGGAGGCATTCCAACCCCTTTAGTGAAGATCCGGAAAAAAATATAAAAAATCCTCATATCCATAACGGAGGCTATGCCGTACGGAAAAGGATGGCAAACCCCGGCGCCCTTGGCGGGATATCCGCACAGGCGGAGCAGGATAAGCCTGCCCTTATCGCTGGCAGGAGTGGTACGGTTCGTCAGAATGACCGCCTGCGGCAATATGCCCTCCAGGATGCGGCTCCATACCCACCCTTTTTCGGTATATCGGCCACCGGGATACGGCCAAATGCCCTCCGCGATCCCCCGAAACGCCTTCATGCGCAAGGGCTGTGAGGGCTCCCTCAGTAGTTCAGAAAACAAAGGAGGACATAAGAAAGCTTCATCCGCCCACACAAAAAGCAGAAGTCACCCTGCCCCAAACAGGAAAACGGCTGTCGGATCAGTGCTCCAACAGGCTGAGGGACCTCGTTCGGCGGGCCTTTCCCTTTTCGCCGAAAAATCCTACCCTTGGAAGAAAGGGCGCGGACGGCGCCTCCAACCTTTTTCACACAACGCCATGAAGACAGAATTCGAAACAGCCACAACGGATCTTGCGCGCCGGGTCCCGCCTCACAGTGTGGAAGCCGAGCGGGCCGTGCTCGCCGGACTGATCCTGCGCCCTTCCGCAATGGGGCAGATCGCCCCCATGCTGCACCCGGAAGATTTTTACCTGCCCGCGCATCAGACGCTGTACGCGACCGCCCTCGGGCTTCACACCGATAACCGGCCAGTGGATCTCGTTACCCTTGCGGAACATCTGCGCGATCAAGGCTCGCTGGAACAGGCGGGCGGCGCGGCTTATATCGCGGATCTGGCGCAGTCGCATGTCAGCGCGGCAAACGCCGAGTATTATGCCAAGCTCGTACGCGACAAATCCATCCAGCGCGGGCTCATCGAGGCGGGGGCTAAAATCGTTTCGACTGGCTTCGACACTTCAAAGGATCTGGCCGGGCTCATCGACGAGGCCGAGCAGTCCGTTATGGCGGTATCCAGCCGTACCAGTTCCGGCGGATTCCGGCCGGTGCAGGCGCTCGTGGGAGACGTGGTGGACGCCGTGCTCAAGCCCGCAGAGGGGGGGATCACCGGGCTCGCTACTGGCTATCCCGAACTCGACGCCATCACACGGGGACTCCAGCCTTCGGATCTGATCATCATCGCGGCACGCCCTGCGATGGGCAAAACAGCCCTCGCCCTCAACCTCGCCATGCGTGCCGCCATCAGCGAAGGCGCGCCCGTGGGCATTTTCTCGCTGGAAATGTCCGAACACCAGCTTGTCCAGCGTATGATCAGCCTGTGGGGAAAAATTCCGCAGGAGCAGCTTTCCACAGGTCGCCTCAGTAAAGCCGAGGGGTCACGGTTCTTCGAAACCGCAGACCTGCTCCGGACCGCGCCGCTGTTCATCAACGAAACGCCCGCCATCAGCACGCTCGAACTCCGTTCACAGGCCCGGCGGCTCAAGGCCGAGCACGGCCTCGGGCTCATCGTGGTCGACTATTTGCAGCTTATGCGCTCTTCACGGCGCACGGACTCCCGTGAACTCGAAATTTCGGATATATCCCGCTCGCTCAAGGCTATAGCCAAAGAGCTCGACGTACCGGTCGTGGCCCTTTCGCAACTCAACCGTAAAGTTGAAGAACGTAAAGACAACCGCCCCATGCTCTCGGACCTGCGTGAATCCGGAGCCATTGAACAGGATGCGGACATCGTGATCTTCCTTTACCGCGACGAGGTATACAAGCCCGATACGCCGAAAAAAGGCATCGCGGAACTTATCATCGGCAAGCACCGCAACGGGCGCGTCGGGACCGTGGAACTGGCCTTCCTGCCGCAGTACACCGCCTTCGAACCGCTTGCCAAGGATCGCTGATCGGCTATGGTGGATCGGCAAGCATACATTCCTTTCAAGAGGATACAAAAGCGTTGGGGAAGGGAGACTTTTCTGAAAAACCCCCTTCCCCAACGCGGTCACTTTGCATCTATCTCCCTTCCCAAAGGGTTCTATAAAGATCGAATTTTTGCCCGCAGCGTTCTGAAGTGCTTTCCCTTTGAAACGAGAGCTCGTTTCAAGAGCAACGCTCCAGCCAATGCCTCTAGAGACAAGCCACAATGTACGGCGTGTTTTGGAAAATACACAGATCTCTCCCTCTCCCTGCATGACACAACACCCGCATGGGGCTTCCGGGTGGCAGATGCAGCCGGATACGGCCCAGGAGCGGTGTCATCGCCTATTTTTTCGTCTCTTTAGGGGGCTCTTTCTTTTACAGGATATAAATTTTATTTTCTATTTTCAATGTATTAGCATATATTCTTTCCGGGAATTCCATAAAAACAAATTTTATACTTGAAAAAGAATTTCAATTTCATTATTGTCTTTTCACGGACGACGAGGAAACAGGCAGTATCCCGTCTCCAGTCAAACTGTTGCCGAGAAATCGGCACAGGAGCCGGGAGGTGGTTGGCCCGGCTTCCCAGCCGGATGCCGATCCCCCCCCCTCGGAAGCAGTCCTTCGGCATCCGGCAAAGAAATTTCCTAATACGTGGCTGTTTCTCAACTTCGCGTGTTCTCATTGCCTTTTCCAGCCAAAAAGAGCGAGTGTGCAAGGACAAAACCGTTTCATCATGGAGTACATCATGAGCAAAGTACTGATTGTTTACGGCTCCACGACCGGCAACACGGAAGCTCTCGCGGAAATCCTCGGACGCCTTATCCAAGAGGCTGGGCATGAGACTACCCTCCTCAACGCTGCTGACGCCAGCGCACCCGGCCTTTGCGATGGATGGGATATGATCCTTTTCGGTTGTTCCGCATGGGGCGACGACGAAATAATCCTGCAGGACGACTTTGACGCGTTGTTCCAGCAGTTCGACCTCATCAACGCCAAGGGGCACAAAGTAGCCTGTTTCGCCACAGGGGACAGCAACTTCACATACTTCTGTGGAGCTGTCGACGTTATCGAAGCCGCTCTTGAACGGCTTGGCGCGGATGTCGTCGTTGAAGGCCTTAAAATCGACGGACAGGCCCAGTCCGACCAGCCGGAAATCCAGGAATGGACCAAGGCTGTCATTGAAGCTCTGTAAGCGCTAAGAAAGTCTTCCTTCGAAATGCTCGTTTCCTTGCGAGCACAACGGGCCGGAGCCCTCTCGACCTCTCCGCCCCATCCTCCTTACGCCCCGGTTCGGCGGTCGAACCGGGGCGATACTTTTTCCCCATCATGAGGTTTTTACGGTAGCATGGCCACCTCAAACGGCTCTCCTCTTCCATGCCGCCCTGCCACCGGATGAGGCTGTCTTGCCGTAATCCTTGACGTGCGGAATCTTCCGCTACTGTGTGCGTCGAGCTTCTTGTACGCTGGTGCTCTTCAAGCACTCTCATCCCATACCCTTTCTGATAAGAGCTAAGAACATCCTCTTTGAGAGTGACTTTTCTTGAATATACTGTTTCCACAGTCATTTTTATCAGTCAACGGCTGTCACTGACAACTTTCAACAGATATCCATCCAGTGCGTTTCTCCGTCGATTTCTTTGGATAAACTGTTTCTGGTCATCATTACCTGTTACCGCCAGATAACATCTGCAAACAGCAGTGGATGACTGACAATGATAGCTCCGGACTGACACTGTCAGACATACAAAAAACAACACGGCAAAATGGTCACGAATAAATTATACTATGGTAAAATAACAAACTTTATTTGCATCAATGACAACCGCTGAAATACGGTAGAGAGGTGTCATCTCAAAGCGGAGGCCATAAACTTTTGCCATCCAAAACAACACGGCAAAATACTCGCTATTTCATATTAAGATATTGAAATAATAAGTTAATATAATCAAAAAGAATCATACTCTCTTATGTTTGATTCTCCTAAGCCCACCGAGAGCTTAGACGGGAAAATTCTGACGCGTTGTTTCAGGTGTCAACGAAAACAGCATGTTATCGATGATGACAGCTAAGGTGAGTTCATGACGGATTATGACATGCATCAGTTGTCACATGTCTTTTCAGAAGAGAGGATGGAAGAGCATTGGAGGGCACCAATACGGCAACATGCCCACTAAATATATTTAACATACTGAAAAATATTGTATATTTCATTAACACACAAAACGTTCAAACGTCCACTGGCGGGAGAGATATCCCATCACTGCCAAAAGGGAAAACGTAGGGGAGCATATATTATAATGATAGAACGTCAGTAAGGCCTACGCAGCCACTCTTGCGCGTAGGCCAGAGTGGCGCATAAAAAAGGCCGTTTAACACGGCCTCGCTTGTCTAGTCCTCTTTCCTGCGCCCTCGCCTCCGGGACGGGAGGGCTTCAGCTGTACGGTTGAGGATCACGATATTCCCCTTTGTCAGAATACTGGTTTTCTCCAGCACCTTCTTTTCCGCCAGTTCCGCGATAGCGTCCCGAATCTGTCGGCGTATTTCCTTTAACGGCGAACGCCGATCCATATTCAGCGCCAATGCCAGCGTGCGGATATCTCCCCGAAAAACCGGATTTTCCCTGTGCGACTGGCAGAAGCGATACATAGCCTTCGCAATGCTTCCCCTGATCTGGAAACGTTTGGCTACGTCAATCCAAGTGAGCCGATTGGCCACGTACATTTCCCGGAAGAACGGGCTGATTGTTACTGAAATATCCCGTTCCGCATCATTTTTTCCACGCAGGCGCAAATTCGAGATAATGTGCGTAAGGTCGTAAAACGTCTCCTGCCCCCTTTCTCGCACCACCAATTCTATAGTCCCGTGCGCGAGGCATGTGAGCCCCGTTACCAAGCGCGTATAATGGTTCTTTCCCGGCCTCTTATGCCCCATCAGACGCAGAATCGGCAGCAACGGGCCACGATACGTGAATTTTCCCGTACCGCTCTCCGGGAATGCCGAACGCACAGGTTCCGGAAAAGCCTCCACGCCGCCAGAAACATACGGCGCCTCGGGAAGATCCGGGGCGACGGGCACAAAACCTTCTTCCGTATCCTTCATAGGAAGCGCTCCTGTCGAACGAGCATGACGAGCCTCGGCCCCTTCCGCCCCGGATTCAATGATCGCCAGCAGAGCCATCAGCACGTCCTCTTCCTCAACACTGAGTTTCGGCCCTGTATAAAGGATATTACCCCACGGCCCCGAAGAAATAGGTTCTTTAAAGAAAAAAGCCCCTGATGCGGCGATGCTGCCTTTTTCACGCGATGTAATATCGGGATCACGCATGAGCGCGTCCCGACGTCCCTTTTCAAGGTTATTCATCGGAAAAAACGGCGAAACGCGTGCAATACTGGTTGGATAGCCACACCAAAGCGAAGGGCGTTCCTCCTTAGGAGCTGGCAGGGGTGCTGCTGGGACGCTCTCAACCGGGCTAGGCGCAGGGACAGGCTTTGGAGAAGCCGTCCTGACGACCTCGCACGCCACCTCTCGCGCCTGTTCACGAGCAAGCTCCTCAAGGCTCACAGGCGAGGGCCGTTTCCGCTCCTCAGGCGCGGCAAGCGCACGACAAGCTTTGGAGGAAGGGCTTCCGCTTCTACGCCACTCTTCAATGATCGCAACGATAAACGACGGAACATCCTTCCAGTCGAGCGCATCGATCTGTGCGGCAAGCGTAGGATTATACAGCCTCAGGCGTTCCCGCTCCTCAGCAGAAAGAGGGGAAGGGACAGCCGTCTCAAGAAAACCTTGCAACGCTTCACCCACGGATTTCATCTTATTGGTCATGGCAACATTCCGCATTAGAGCGCCAGCTTGCCATCCGGACGGCACAAGAGCTGCCGGAAAGTGCTGAACCCCGGAGGTGCCGGGCACGCATCCATAGAAGAAAAAGGTGTCAAACTCCGCAAAAGGCCTTTCTTCCCTCGGCCCAGCCGTCCATTTCCGACTCTAAAAAACACTGATGGCGAGTATTGCCCGCATCCATTTACCGCTTTTATTGAGGATGATCATTGACTTTTTTTGAGTATCATGCAAAAAATTCGACACATCACACGCAAATTGGAGGATCTCATGGCAGCGAAAGTCATTGCTTTTGCAAACCACAAAGGTGGCGTAGGCAAGACCGCGAGCACTGTTAACGTAGCGTATTGCCTCGCTAAACGCAAACGCCGTGTGCTTGTTGTGGACTGTGATCCTCAGGGAAACGCGTCGCTGACCCTCGGAACCGTATCCCCATACGAACAACCCCGCACAGTGGCAAACCTCTTTACCGGGCTCTCGTTTTCGGCAGCGGCCGTGCCTTCCAAATACGAAGGGTTGGATCTGATCCCTGCCAATTTGAATGTATACGCCACGGTAAGCACGCTTTCCAATTCCATCAAGCGCTTTTTCGGTTTCCGGCAAGCCCTCGATAAGGCAGCTTTGAACACCTACGATTACATTCTGCTGGATTGCCCGCCCACCATTGAGGGTGCGCTCCTGACCAATGCGCTTATCATTACGGACTATATCATCATTCCGGTTGGGGTTGAGGACACTTATGCCCTTTCCGGCGTAAGCCATCTTATCAAAGTCGCGGAAACCCTGCGCGCTGACACCGAATCGAATCTTGCGATCATGGGCGTACTGCTGACCATGTACGATGGCCGCAATAACGCCGCGAAAACCATCCGTAATGTGGCAATAGGGACCTTCGGCGAAGAAATGGTCTTCCGTACGACTATCCCCAGAAATACTACACTAAATAAAGCTGTTATGAGTAACCTTGCGGTCTGTGACTATGATGACGGTTGTTCTTCCTGCCGCAGCTATCGTGAGTTGGCACAGGAAATGGAAGCCCGCCTTGATCCCAAGAACGCATGATTATTCAAAGATGTACATAGAATAAGAGATGCTTGTCTTGTAGTTTTATATTCCTCTTTTTCGGATTACAAGTTTACCATTGGTAACATTCAATTCTTTCCCGGAAGAAATAAAGTGTACACGTATGAGCCAAATTCTATTGTCCCCCGCACATGTTACCTATAAGTAAAATATCCTCTCGACAAGAAAAGGCTCTCTTCCTCTCCGTCCACTTTATCCTCTTCCTTCCGTAAGGAACTGACATGGCTAAGAAATCAAGCATGCCGGACTTTACCTTCGCTCTCGGTGCCGACCTTCGAGAAGCGGCCGCTAAGATGCGTAAAATGAGCCAGCCGCCGAAGCATCAATCTGCCCAGCAATCTGATGAGGCCGTAGATGCCATGTCCGAAGATGCAGAAGTTACGGTTGAGTCCTCAGCAGTAGAGCCCCCCATTGCTAAAAAAGAGACCTTAACGCCAGAGCCAAGTTCTGATGCAACCATTGGCGTTGACGTTTCTCCAACAGATTTACCATATTGTGAAGAGTCGACCGTCACAATCGAACAATCCGAAGATATTGTTGCACCTGTAGACTCTACTTGTTCTGTAACCGATGGCTTACAGACTCTTCAAGAGGCCATATCCGAGTCCTCTCAAACGGCTGAACAGAAAGTAGTAGACACTCCTAAGATACCTGCAGAATCCCCTGAAAGGGAACATGAGGAGGGAACTCCTCAAGTAGACCTTTCTACTCTACTCACTGGGGGAGAGAAAACAGAACCTTCTCAGGGGCCTTCTTCTGAATCACTTTCGGCAGAGGCTCCAAACGCTGTTTGTGCACCAGAGGCAGGGTCTGCGTACACTCTCTCAGATATTCAGGGTGAGCCGTCTGATATCCCCGTACAAGCAGCTCAAGCCGGTCTGGATTACGATAAAAAACCATCAATGACAGCTGATGATAGCTATACACAGAAATTAGCAGAAATAAATAGCAAAAAGCAGTCATTCGCCGCTATCCCTCCAAAAACAATTCATATAGACACAAACTGTCACCAACAGTCACCGATGTTTGACGACAGAACGGCAGCTGTCAATGACAGTCCTGTACAAAAACATAATTACAAAGCCACTACCTCCAATTCTGATGAAGTAAAAAAGTCACCGAATGTAGCCAACCGCTCAATATATTCACAGCTATCTTATAGCCAGTCACAAACAGTCACTGACTATCAAACTTATTCAAGTGCAATAACGGTGTCCCCTTGTTCTAACGAAGAGACTCTTCTTCCAAGAGATTCTTTTCAATCTAGGACTGTTACCCCTCCAAGATCCACCGTCGCACACTCTCCGTTGCAAGATGATGGCTTCAAATTGTCACAAGCCGTCACTATAGTGGCGAATGACCATAAACAACCTACTGACTCTAGAAAAGTTCAACAAGAACAGGACATAACAGTACAACGTGGCATCTCGCCGTCTATCATTGCGGCCACCCTTCAAGACGCCCATCTTGGCGGAGCCCGCCAGATACTTTTAGATGCACTCACTGCACTGAGGCAACAATCCCCCCAGGTCGTCGTTAACCTAAAACGTCTTGCTCCGGCTATCGGGCTTTCCTACGGCACCGTCCGTAACACCATCAGCCGCCTTGTACGTGAGGGCGTCATCTGTACTACGCAAGTTCGCACGGGGGATGCTCATGGTGTGTGTGTTGAATTTATTGATGACAATCCATTACCGACAATGACTGCTTCTTCACGTACTAGACAGTCAACGCTCTATCAACAGCAGCCACAGACAGTCATGAAAACTGAGATCCCCCCCTCTTTACCACTTGATGACACGTGTATATGGAATACGGATGGGGATCTTATCGCTATTTTGTGGCCCTTCGCAGCGAATGCCGGTTTCGGACCAGCCCATCTGGCACAACTGAAGCGTGCCTATCAGCTGCAGGGATGGGAACCGGAAAACGTATCGCGGTGTCTGCGTTATCTTGATTGGGAACTTGCCAATGGCGTCTCATCAGGGCCTGAACACGTCACCGCGTGGCTCCGCACCATGCAGCGGCAAGGGCACTATCCTCGTCCAGAAGGCTATGTAGACCCTGAAGTTCTGCGTCTTCGCCAACAAGCCGACGAGGAACGCGAACTCGCTGAAGCCCGTACCCGCTTCAAGTAACTCTTTTCCCCTTTCTTTTTCTTACCGGAAGCAACACGATGTCCGTCATCTGCGCAGGCATCCCATCCATGGCTGTCCATTAGGGCATCATCTTTTATCAAAACAGCTAATGACAGCTACTGACTAGTACGAACAGCTTCTGATTGTTTGTTACAATACCTAAATCTCCAAAACTTAACAAGCTGTTATGAGCAGTCATCAACACTACCATCAACAGACACTGTCTGTTGATGGTAGTGTTGTTTCTCATGAGGAGTCATTTACCTGAGGAATTTCCCCCCAACCTTCTC
>OGRK01002114.1_pt1 | contig 10829 bp, 7 predicted proteins | sample 1553471 | NCBI WGS metagenome assembly OGRK01 (sample SAMEA2580080, study PRJEB22360) | human gut metagenome | biome: human gut; feature: human-associated habitat; material: faeces | place: Denmark | collected 2008/2010
ATCAGTAACTATGAATATTTGACAGGTGTATCATCATTATTATCTGCAGAGACCTGACATTGGGATACCCCATGTCAAAATAGGCATAATCTCAAAAAAACAATGGAAAGTTGCCGATTTTTACAAAAGAAAGCTTGACAGTAACATCGGAAACTGTATAATAATATTAACAGAACCCACCACGCCTCTGATTTTTCATGCGCAACCCGGTGGGACTTTTTCATTTATGGGGTGTTTTATGTATCAATATCCAAAACAAATATTAACAATAGAACAACAAGTGCAATCTTATGTAGATGCAGGAATGGAGATTACATCTTATGAAGATGTAGAGAAGGTATTAAAGACAATTGGGTTTTATCGTTTGAGAGGCTACTCGTTTCATCTATATGATAATACTGATAAGAAGTATTCAGATGTTAGAGTGTATTATGAGTAAGGATATTAAGACCGCTCTTGAATGTTATAAAATGTGGACGAGCGTATCAATGGGAAACATACTTGATGTTTTGAGAGATTGTGATACATGGCAATCTATTGCACTATTGTGAAATTAGAAGATGGGATAGACACTATTGAAAACTAAAAGATATTGGAAAATAAGAAAGATACTATTAAATTGGATTTTTAAACTTAAAAAGATACGCTTTACTTTGGAAAGTCGAAGACAGTCATCTAAGGAATATTGGTCGTTTGACAGACTTCTTTTGGAGAGATTTGTTTCTGGTGTTATTAAGGGAATAATATTAGCAACAATTCTTGGTTTGTTGGATAAGCTGTTACTTAGCATTGGCGTGATACTGGTTATAAATAGTAATATTTTGTCAGATGTACTTATTGGAGAATTAGGCGTTGCAGGTGTTATTTTAGGATTGTATTGCTCTAATATTTCAAGTATATATTCTACAAGATATGCTAATGCTCCAGAAAAAATAGCTATTGCCTTTCAATATGATAGGTTGACGGTAAAGTGTTTAAATGCCATTAGTAGTTGTATAATATATGGAACAATTATACTTGTTGAATTATTAATGGGATATGACGTTGGTTGGGTATCTGCCGGTACATTAATTATATGGTCAATAGTGGTCGTTATTTCTTTTGGAATAACTGGAAATAGAACATACCAGTTGTCAGATGTATTTAGAGTATCAGATGATGCTTATATTGCATTAGGAAGAGTGATTACCAAAAGTCTTAATCGAGAACTGTATGCATCAGATGCAAATTATCAAAATCACTTTTGTAAGATTGCATCAGATAGAATTGAATTACTAAAAGTTATTCAAAAATATGGATGTAATCCTGATTCGGCAGATAGCTCATCTATTCTTAATTTTATGTGTACGAATCTAGACCTTATTGAACAGTATTGGCTTATTAAGAGGCATATTTCGAGAGATTCATTGTGGTTTAGGAGAAAAGGAGTATATCAGAAGTGGCATTTTGCTAATGACACGGAAACCTCAATGGCGTTAAGAACAGGAACCTCATTAAGACCAAAGGAAAAACCTGATTTTTATTGGTTCGAAGATGAATTAATGTCAATAAATCATGCATGTGTAAATTATTTGATTAAAAGGAATGACTGGGGGACTTTATATAGTTATTTTTCAGTCTTTGAGTCAGTTTGTAAATCCGCAATAGAACAAAAAGAGGCAAATTACTATGTAGGACAAATTGATTGGCTAAAAAGTGTTATTCAAAGTTTTGTAGATAACACTAAAATAGAAGAAAATGTTGCCTTTGCAGGAATTGTCGAACATATTTCTCTTTTATATTTGGATATAATATTGGAGTCAAGTAAGTATTTTAGTAATCTTGATATTAATGCAATAAGCAAATCGGTTATAAAAGGAATTGACACCGGAAAGAGATACAACTCTATAAAGGCAATTAGGGGAAGAAATTATATAGAAATATATAAGAAGATGATAACTGAGGTTTATGCAGAAGGACATCGGATCACTCCTGATTGGTTAATTAAGCAGTATGTGGCAAAAGAGGAGTTTGTTTATGTAAATACCTTATTTGATATGGTTAAAGAAGGGGTCGAACAGGCATATTCATTGAGTAGTTTTTTTGTTGAAAAAAATATGTATTATGAAGCGTGCATTATGCTTACGAGATTCTATGAATATGAGTCTAAGTTGTCAAATTTCTTTAAGTTTGCAAATCAGGTAGAAAAGAATTTAAATAAATATCATTTAGATTCTGCAGATAAATGGGATGACAGTAGATTAGCAGGAGTAGAAGAAAAATTTTTGGAATGTAAAAAAGAACTTCCAGAAATGTTGCTAAAATGTTCAAGTGCTTTTGCAATTAAAAATTGGGATAGAAGAGAAGAATATCCTGACTTTTTAGGTGAGTGCTATAACCATATTGCAGAAGATACGGTTGAGGCTATTGTCAACTCAGATAAAAAGCAATTTGAAAAAGATTTTGAGATTTTAACAAAGATAATGCTTTTATATCAGGAGTATATCAGAACGGATTTTATAAAGAACAAAGATTTATATAGAGTAGAATATGCATATTATATGTTTACGTCTCCGATTGTTGAATGGGCACAAATTGGTGGACTTGGAATATTGTGGGGCGAATTTTTTAAAGATGTAGAATGGTGTAGTATCGTAAAAGAAGCTTCAAAAATTGTACTTAATGTAAAAGAGGATGAGGAGAAGTCAACAGAGCTTGCAGCTCAATTAATCGAATTTGCATCACGGAGAAATAAATTCCTTTTTGGTATAGGGGCAAGAGATATCCTTGAAACAAAGTGGAATCAATTTGTCGCAAATGCAATAAGAGAGTCTGCTACTATTGAAACGGAATATGTTATGTTCAGACAAGAGATAAAGACTGATAGTAAAATTATTAAAGCATTTTGCTCAAATTTTTTAGATATGGGATTTACGACAGATCCATCCGAAGTATTTTGGGTTATATGTATTAATCCGCTACTCCCTAAGGAAAAGAGATTTCACACTAGATTTTCGTGGGAGGATGATTTGAATGAATAATATATTAAGAATAAAAAGGAAGATGGAAAAAGTATATAAACGTCCCATTGATAACATTTATTCGCATAGTTTTTACAGTGAGTTGTTTTCAGGTTATGAGTATTCGTTAAGCGAAGAAAAAATTAATAGAAGAGATTTCTATATAATCATTCCAGATGATAAAGAGATTGTAGAATTATTTGGAAACGGTAGGCATTATGATTTTTCATATGAGTTTAGTCAATCTATTGATAGAGTCCTTTATAGCATGGCTGTTTATGGAAAGGCATATATTTTCGTAAAGCCAGATTATATTAACGAATCTGATGCGAATGGAAAAGAAATTAAAAAACTAAGCGCTATTCATATAGGAGAAGTAAAAGGAATTCCAAAGAAAGGTAAGTTTTACTCAAAGACTTATTCAAATGGAATCTCTGAATTCAATATTGAAGAAGGTAAATTAATTACTTTTGACTTAAAGGAATTTGGATATAAAAGAAATTACTTTAAAAACCTTGTAAAACATTTGGGAAAATATGATATTACATCTAATTCTCTAGAATTAATAAACACTGAGCCTGCATATGATTTTAGCGTACATGCAGATAAAAACAGAAAAAGGTTCTTAAAAAAGGTGAGAAACATTGGTTGGAGTTTTGGAACGGATGGTTTGTCGGATAGTTATATTTTGTATAAGGAAATCCAAATGAAGTTATTTAAAATGCAGATGCTTCAAAATGTTCTTATGAAAATTAATCAAGTGATAGCAACAGAATATATTCCTAATAAAGAATTTGAAATAAAAGCGTTAACCAGTAATGTTGACTATGTAGGAGCGTGGACTAAATTCCAATCTGGAGAATTAACAGTTTCGGAATTGAATAATATAGTATGGAAAGGACTTACTGATTAAGTGAACATGTTTACTGTAGAATGCAGGCTCCTCTTGCGGAAGTATCCTAATTGCAAATCTTACCTCACTAAAACAGGGCCTTCCATTAATGACTTTAGGTACAAGCTAAAATGAGAAATTCCAAATGCACATAAGCATGATGTGAGAGAATTTGCCATAAGTTTCCTTGGTTACCTTACAGCGAACCACTCTGGAAATGTCAATGTCTGGAACGACTTAACATTTCTAGAGTGGTTCGTTTCTTTTATATATTTAGGCAAGTGATAGTATGAAAATGATGAGAAAAAAGTTGATAATATTCGCGGGTGAGATTATAATAAAGAAGATTTGATATATAAGGAGATTATACTTATGGATTATTTGTCTATACAAGATGTTTCAAATAAATGGAATATTAGTAAACGAAGAGTGCAAATCTTGTGCCATGAAGGAAGGATTAATGGCGCAAAAATGATAGGAAATATGTGGGTGGTTCCTGAAAATGCTGTAAGACCAGCGGATGCACGAAAAAAGAACCCAATAATGGAGAAAAAAAAGTCATACTCACTTGTGAGAACTGATTTAAAAAAAGTATTAAAATGCATGTATAAAAAGGCAGAGCAATATGAATTTATAGAATCTGATAAAAAGATATATGTTTTGTCAATTCTTTCAGGTGTTCTATGTTCAACTTATATCGGAACAAATGAAAGTGAATTAGAGATTATCAATCAAATTTTTTTTGATATTTCAGGTAAGGTTAATCCATATGAGATTGACAAAGAAATTCTAGATATGGCAGTTGAATTTATCAAATTATATAAAAATAACAAGGAAGTGGAGAGTGTTGTTTCGTGGGCTTATCAATATTCAAATAGAATTATTGATAATAGTGATTATAGTAATACACAGTTTTTTACAGAAAAATATATGATAGATTTTATTGTTCACCATATAGAAGAATTGTCTTTAGCAAAAAAAATACTTGATCCGTGTTTGGGCGGAGGCAATTTTCTTGTTGAATGTTTAGAATTTTTGTGTGCTGGATGTACAGAAGTTGATGTTGAGAATACAGTCATATCTCAAGCAAAAAAGCTATATGGGTATGATATTGATGATATTATTGCCAAAATTGCTGTGGTGAATATTAGAATAAAAGCACTTTCTATAATTCGAGAGAAAGGTGGTAAAGCATCTTTTGATGTATGGGAAAAGATAATTCCTAATATTTTTTGTGCAATGGAAAAAGATGTCACTGTTGGTTCTTTGGCAAAAGATAATAGGATAGTGTGTAATATTTTGAGTGGAGATATTGTGGAACATGATAAAGCATTAGGTAACGCTAAAGTAATAGTAACAAATCCTCCATTTGCGTCAATAAAAGGTATGTCTAAGGAACAAAAGAATTTTTTGAAGATGAATTATCCCTTAGCAAAATGTGATACTTGTGTTGCGTTTATGGAAGCCATAGGTAATCTTTTATGTGCGGATGGTGTTTGCGGAATTGTATCACAAAATGCATGGATGTATTTGAAATCATTTTCAGAAGCTAGAGAAAAATATGTGAGTGAATATTATTTTCGATATATTGCGAATTTGGGTTCAGGCGCATTTATAGATTTAAGTGGAGAAAAATCAAATGTCTCTTTGATTGTATTTGAAAAGAAAAATCAAAAAAGAGTTCCATGTGTTAAAATTATAAATCTTTCTGTGGAGTCATTGTCGGATAAGATAAAAAAATTAATAACAAAAGAAGGTTTATTTGAAATTAATCAAGACAAATTAAATGGGGTGAATGGTTTTGTCCTTTCTGATAACAATGCATTAGATATGAATTATGAGGATAAGGAACAATATAGTTCTTCAGCGGTTCCAATGCAAGGGACATCGACCGGAAATGCTAAAGAATTAGTAGGGTATTTTTGGGAACATTTTGGTGAAAAAGAATGGATTCCAGTAAGTAAGGGGGGAGGATATTGTCGCTGGGAAGGATTAAATAACAGCGTTGTAAAGTGGGGAGAAAATGGAGAATATATCAAGAAACAGAAAGGGTCTGCATTAAGAAATATAAAATATTTTGGAAAAACGCAGTTAGTGTTTAGTGATACAGGAACTGCAGGATTAAATGTAAGATTATTGCTAAACAATCAAATTTTTATTGCTTCAGGACCAGGAATAAGAATACTACAAGGTAATGAATATGCACATATGGCATTTCTTAATTCAAGGTTAGCTGCCAATTATGTAAGGACTATATCTCCTAAATTAACCATTGCAGCAGGGTATATAGGACGCATTCCTGTAGAGCCGACTCTTTTGTGTTCGACAGTATTAGAAAGGAAGGCAAGGTTGTGTGTGAATTTGAAATGTAAACACTTACAATCTAGACCAAATAACCTTGAATATATTGATGTTACACAGGTGGGAAATGAAATTGATTTGAATCAACAAGCATGGGAGTTATTTAAAAGTGATATACTGAATGAATTACTTAAATTGGAAGTAGAAAGTCAATGTGATGAAATAATTTTGTCTGAGTTTTCTTTGAATGAAGTTGAAAGAAATGCTTTGTCTAAAGCAGTTGGAGAATGCGCTTTTAGAATAAAGACAGTTCAGGAGGTTGATATTACTAAATTTGATAAATATCTTGCAAAACTTCTTGATGATGCCTGCATGTTAAAACGATCACGAACATCAAAAGCTTCTTTGGGGTGTGATGGTATGCTAGAATATGTGGCTAAAGATTTGAAAATAAGTCCAACAAGTTTGGTAGAACAAATATGTCAATCTTTTTTTATGATGCAACATACATTGGAAAAATATAAAGATTTAATTATTCATAACTACTTATTGCATGAAATGGGATATTCAGTGACAACAGGTGTTGTTAAAGAGAAGATAAACAGCGATGAACTGATTGAATCGTTTGAAAGTGTTTATGGAAAACAACTAGATATTGATCAGTGGTTAAAAAGTAAGTTCAATTTGATTCATTGTGGTGTTTTTAAGGATAAACCGTTTATTATTTACGAGGATGGTGAATTAAAGAAGTATGGTAAATCAGTTTAGACAAGTAGTGTCTGCATACATTAATCAGAACAGTGAAGAAAAAAACTGGGAAGAAATAAGAGAGTTGTTTACGGTATATTCATATGTGGCATTTCTTTTAGTGGCGATAAAGAATACAACTGGAAAAGTTGATAGGGTAAAAGAACGAGCGATAAGTTTAGGATTGGAATCAAAAGATAATTTGAATTTACTTTTTAGTTATCCTGCAACCGAAAATATCGCTGAAGAAATTGCAAGGATTATAGATGATGAAACTCAAATTGATATTAATGCGGTATATCAAGCATATTTATCGGTTGATTATCGTATGTGTAATAATCTTGTTGAATTTTCAGGAGGAAAGAATAGTAGAGATACGTTGGGCTCTTATTATACACAGGAAGAATTTGCTTATGAAATTACTAAAAAAGCTATAGATGAATACTTGGTGAATTGTATAACTAATCCGAATATTATTAGCGTAGCAGATTTCTCTTGTGGCGGAGGAGCATTTTTGATTGCAGCATATAAAGTATGTAAAGATTATGGTATTAAAGTGAAACTGGTTGGAGTGGATGTTGATCCGATTGCAATTATGATTACAAGGTCTAGGTTAATAGAAGAACATGTAGGAAATAATGCGCAACATATTATTTTAGGAAATCCATTGCTAACTGTGAGCAATTCTCAGAAATCTACAAAAGCATTTTCTATGGCCTTAAGTGGAAGGTATTATAACTCTGATTTAGCTATTGATATTAGTGAGTCGTATGACGTTGTAATTGGTAATCCACCTTGGGAAAAAATTCGCTTTGAAGAAAAAAAATTCCTTTCTCACTACATGGATATACATTTGATAGCTTCTAAGAAAAATCGAGAGAATGTTGTAAATAATGCTCTTGAGACAAATCAAAAATTTTATCGGTCAATTCTAGAAGACTATAAGATTGCAAAGGAAGATATAAAAAAGCAGGAGGTATTTATTGATACAAGGGTGGGTGAACTTAATACATACGCTTTGTTTACAGAGTATGCATTAAAACATATATCAAAAAAAGGTATTGTAGGAATGATTGTAAAAAGCTCATTATTGAAAATGCCGGTCTATAGTGAATTTATGAAACATAGTATGGCTTCTAAAAAAATCTATGAAATTTATATGTTTATGAATCGAAAAAAGATTTTTAATATTGATTCGAGAGAGGAATTTTCTGTTGTATATTATAGCAATGATAATAAAAAAGATTTACAAATAGCAGTAGATATAGATGATTATAGAGAATTCTATGTTAAAGATAAAATAACAATATCAAATGAAATGCTTAGGGTGTTAAATCCTGAAACTGGTATGTTACCGAATATAACAAGTAATGAAGAATTAGATTTTTTATGTAGTGTTTATAATAATACTACCTTTGGAAATGAATATACTGGTTGTCGTTTCGGAAGGTTAGTACATCTTACTAATCACTCACAGCATATATTACGTGAGAAAAAAATGGGCTATTTACCTATTTATGAAGGAAAGTTTATTGAACTTTATACGGGAAATTATGCTACATTCAAGGGTATGAATGAAAACGAAAAATATAAGAATAAGGCTACAGCAATACCAATCGACGATGTTACAGGCACGGAATATCCTGAAGCGAGATTTTATATTAAAAGTGAAATTTGGGATAATCTTTCAAAAAACTTTCATGAGGGCTATATTATTGCATGGAGAAGCTTGACTTCTGCAACAAATCGAAGAACTATGCTGGCAACATTGTTACCTTTAATACCTACATGCCAGTCAATACAAATACTTCAGTTAGACAATATTGATGATATGCTACAAATACTTGTCTTGTTTAATTCAATAATATTTGATTATATAGTCAGATTGAAGATGGCAGGATTAGACTTAACTCAAACTATAATTAAACAAATACCTGTACCAAAGAAAGAAATATATGAATCAGTAATTGTATTTCAGGATAAAGAGGATACAATACGAAATCATGTATATGCGAGAATTAAGTACTTATATGCCAAAGATAAAAGAGTGAGTGCTTTATTTGAGAATAACGATATTTGTGACAGCACAAAAAAAAGTCGAAAACAGATTATTTCAGAGTTGGATTGCTTAGTAGGAGCTATGTATGGTCTATCTACAGAGCAAATAAAAGAGATCGCAAGTACTTTTGATAAATATTATACGAAAAAAGAAGTGGAACAGTGGTTTTAATCACTGTTCCATAAAAATATTATAACATTCCGTATGCTTTAGAGGCAGCACCACTTCCGTTTTTTCCCCATACGCGACTGAGTGATTTAATATTATCTAATTCACTATTGTCTAGGAGTGAGAGAACATAGTAGTCAGGGGTAATTTTTTCAAAAACAAGAATTTTGAAGACAAAATCTCCACGGTTTCCAAATTTTGATAATTCATCAGTACCATCTGTTGGTTTGCCCTTTAATTGAATTCTCCAACTACCATTATTAGGAGCAAATTTAATTGTGGAAGGAAAGTAGTCTTTTCCCAAGTAATTGATGGTAATATCTTTTTCTCTGGTAGTATCTTCTGGATCAATTTCAAAGAATTTAACTCCTCCATACATACGATGGGGATCTGTATATTCATATGGAGTTCCTATAACGGAGCCTTCTACAATTTGTCCAAGCTTTGATAAATCAAGAATATTTCTCGACCCACCAGTGGATTTACGCATCTCAAACCAAAACTGTTCATTTGTAAATGCTGGTGTAGTAGTTGGCAAATCAACAATAAAATCGACATCTGTAGTTGTTTTTGCCTTAGAGAACAATTTCCTTGGTCGTTCTTTAGTTATGCTAATAGGAATAGATACTTTTTCAGAACCAAATAGATGATTCTTTTTTTGATTTGCTTTTTCTATTGTTCTTTTTTTGATTGTTGTGATTTTTTGTGAAACCTCTTTGTTTATGTAATTGGAATCTAGCAAAGTATTAATGTCGTTTATTGATTCGATTTTAGTAGAACAAATATATGAATCATCAGAATATTTATTAATTATTGAATAAATATTGTCTAGTTCACTTTTTTGTGTAGGTAATGAGTATTCCTGGATTGAAGTACTTTCAAAATTTGTCCATAATCCCCCTCCGGTTAGATTGTTTGATCCGATGGCACACCATGCACAAGTAGCATTTTCTAATAGATAGATTTTACTGTGATATGTGGTTGATATATTTTCGGAGTGAATAACGTACAATTCATCGCATAGAGAAAATAGGTTCAAAAGTGCTTCGTAGGAAGTACCATCTAGATCTATTCCTATAAATGCTTTGATGTGCCCAGTTGATTTCTTGAACTTTTCCAATGAGGATTTTAATCTGAGTACACCACTGTTTTTGGCGAAGGCAGAAAAAATAGTAAGGCTAGAATAATCATAGTTTTCAATTTTGTCTATAAGAACATTACCTAATTGTCCTTGAAATGGTTGATTTAATATCGGCATAAAAACACCTCCTAAATCTAGTATATATTAAAATGTGCGAAAGTGACAAATAAAAATGTGATTTCTAATAATAAATTTGAATCAGTTATTTGTCTGTGTCAAGAAGATAAATAAATATAGCAAATCTATACCGGCCCCAATAAAATCAATTCTATGATAAAAACATACAGTTTGGACAGTTACTTTTTACTATTTTATCCGAAAGACTTACAATATATAGGCCCAAATGGTGAAAGTGCCCATTTGGGCCTATTATTGTATGAATTCATACATTATAACCAGAGCAAGATCCACCCGTGTAATACAGTATTGTCATTTTGACAATTTTGTATTACTTACGAGTAGCAGATCTTGATGGGGATTACGTCCCCATACCCACGTGAAAATATAATTGCTGGCAATTAC